>ERZ761607.235-NODE-235-length-112876-cov-12.519035_pt1 | contig 112876 bp, 83 predicted proteins | sample MGYA00511164_ERZ761607 | MGnify/ENA primary metagenome ERZ761607 (study PRJEB28899, sample SAMN02445080) | bioreactor sludge metagenome | biome: EBPR sludge | place: Australia: Brisbane, Thorneside Wastewater Treatment Plant | collected 2011-06-22 ...
GTGTTTCCGCCTCCTTCTGGTGTGTTTCCGCCTCCTTCTGGTGTGTTTCCGCCTCTTTCTGGTTTGCTTCCGCCTATGCGGAAGTAGATTGGAAGCATCGGGAAGTAGATTGGAAGCATCGGGAAATAGAAAAGAAGCTCCCAGAAGGTCATAAGTCAGAGCCAGATGATGAAAAGTCAGAGCCAGATGATGAAAAGTCAGAGCCAGATGATCAAAAGACAGAGGCAGATGGTCACAAATCAGAGGCAGATAGTCACAAATCAGAGCCAGATAGTCATGAAACAGAGCCAGATGGTCGCAATACAGGGGCAGATGGTCACAAGTCAGGGACAGAAGGTCGCAAGACAGAGACAGATGGTCGCATGACAGGGGTAGATGATGAAAAGTCAGAGGCAGATGATGAGCATGGTTCAATAGCAGATATGCAGATGATGTTCAATGGCTCTTTTTTTTGTCGCGCTTCATCCCGTCAATAATCCTAAAGGGATGATATGATAATAGAAATAAATACATCCACCCCGTCCATATTTCTGCTTCATGTGTTTTGCCCCATCCCGTCCTTCCCCGCGGGGAAGGCATAAAAGACTTCTCCCCGACGGGCAGAAAAAAAGAGGGACAAATCTCATCAATACGTTCCCACCCTGTCCATTTCGACAAGCTCATCAACCGAAGCTCAATGACCGTCTGGCACACCTCAATGAGAAACCCACCCCGTCCTGCGGACACCCCTCCGATGGATGGGATGAAATTCATCGCGTAATGGAATCTTTGGATATGAATCTGTGGAATCAGTTGTATGAACAGCGAATGTTTTGTAGTTCTGTTAAACTATAATGGGAAGTTGTTTTGTAAGTGTAAGGTGTTCTTTCAAATATATAAATATTCAACTTCTTGACTTTTGTTTAGATAAGTTCTATAAAAAAAGGTCATCCCGCAATGCGAAATGACCTTGAGTGAAGTCAATAAAAAAGAATAGATTTATTTTACAATTGTCAGTACTTTGTGATAAAGTCCCGCAGAAGTAAGAATATGCACACCATACACACCATTAGATAATGAAGCAGACGACAAAGTCGCAGATGATGAAGTATTTGCTTTTTGCATAATAGTATTTCCGGCAATATCCGTCACCATCACATTATGAATAGTAATACCATCCGCAACGGATATAGTTACATTATCATAAGCAGGATTGGGATATATATTCACAGCATTATTATTGGTATAATTTTCTTCATTCACAGAAGTAAGGGTTGATTGTAAAGCATAAAAATAGGCATCAATTTTTCCATATCCCCATGTATTATTCGGTAAATTTTCTCCTGTGCGTGCATCTTTGCGTGACCATTCTTTGATAATATCGGATACTTGTTCAAATGTTAATGTTGGTCGAGCTTGCAACATCAATGCTACTGTTCCCGCAACATGCGGTGTTGCCATACTTGTTCCCTCAATACCATAATACATACCATCAGGTGATATACGATTTAATTTATCATCTTGCTCCATATCGGATGAAGCCGCTGCAAAAATTACTTCACCGGGTGCTGTGAGTAAAGGCGCAATGCGTCCGTCGCGTGTTGGACCTTTGCTGCTGAATGTAGAAATAACGCCTAAAGAAAGATTATTGCCACTTTGTTTTCCACTTTTACTATCCCATTCATTTTTTGTGACATAAGAACCAACGCTGATGAGTTTTTTTGCACTTGCGGGTGAACCGATAGTCATATCGGTATTACCCGTGAATACGCGAAAAGTTGCCGGCAGAGTTTGAGGCACGGGAATACCAGCCCACATATCAATTTGTCCTGCTGATTTTGTTGTAAAGCGATATACCCACACATAATCATCAATAATAATATCTTCATTGCCATTATTGGAAATACGAATAAATGAGTTATCATCACCATTGTTGGAGCTATTGATTGTTGTCACTGAAATATAGCCGATAACTTTATTATTTGCATTTAATTCTACATTATCAACAGCATCACCGACAGCCATTCCTAATCTGCCTACCATGCTGAAAGAAGTGGATGAATATGCTTCAATATACATAGAGTCTATCGAGCCGCCTTTGAACCAAATATCCGCAGCTGTCACGAAAATATTCGGAATATCCGGACAGAAATTTTCAAAAAGATCACACACATTTATCGGTGATATATATGTGCCGATATTTTCACCGGCTTGATATGATGTACCGGCATGAATAGGAAGAGTTCCTTCATTACCGGCAGCAGCAATAATCAATTTTCCGGGTTGCACTAATTCGGACAGAGCAATTTCTAATGCGGAAGTGCCATCATGAGGACCAAGAACAGATCCAAGACTTAAATTAATAACGGCAGGTTTGCCTAATTCTTGTGCTTTTTCAAAAATATATGCACATCCTGCAATAATATCGGCATCATCGAAACTTGATTTGTCATCCTCACGTACGCCTTTAACCACAATAATATCAGCTTCGGGTGCAATACCTTTCATTTCTGCTTTACCGCGCCCATTACCTGCCGCTGTGCCCGCGACATGAGTGCCATGACCGTCGAAATCTTTTTCTTGCGAAGTACCCTGGTCTATATCTGCTTTGGTATATTCTGTTCCCCAAGGATATTTTGCAGGTGATTTTCCATCATTAGCCATATCCCAAAGATAGAGAATACGTGAACCTGATTCGGTAGAAAAATCGGGATGTTTTGTGTCAATACCTGTATCATAAACACCGACAATAACACCTTTACCGGTTAATTTAGCAACCCCTTGTCCGTTATGAACGCGGTCGGCACCAATTTCTTTCCGGCTTTCATCCATTGATTTTTTGAAACGTTGCGAAAGTTCCGCGGCAATAACCGTTTCTTGTTGTAAAAATTGTTGCAATGAATTAAGCGGAATGCGTACTGCCGCAACAGATGATGTTTGAGTAATAATCTCACCACCGAACAGCTCAGGCATAGTCCCGCGATGCTGAATTAATAACTGTACATATACCGTATTATTCAATGCCATAAAAGGAAACTGTATTTTTTGTGTTGCTAAAATATAGTCGGCAACATTTTTTCCTTGATATTCCACAATCGGGGTTAATACCATTGCTGTACGAGCATTGCATTTAGTAGCAACAGGCGAAACATTGGCTGCAGAAGCGAATGTTGTTGAAGCACAGAGTGCTAAGAGAAGAAGAAATTTCTTCATGCTATTCCTTTCATAATGAAAATTTATTGAGTTTTTTTATTTTGCGATAATTCAAGACTTTTAACAAACGGTTTTTTGGCAACACATTCAAGTTCCTCGCGCGTGCCAATCATCGTAACCACTGATGGAGTAGCAACAATAATACTTACTCCGCATAATGACACTTCTTTCTTCTGTTCATCACCAAAACCTTGCATTGTAACAAGAACGGTATGGGAAACATCCTCTGCGGTTTGTTGTGCAAGAGTTTCTCGTAATGCACGTGTGGATTTTTGCTCTAAGACTGATGATGATGAACAATTCATAAATGTTATGCAACATAGAAGAGTAAAGACATAGTGTTTCATAATGGAGAACTATGAGGTTAATAAAATCATGGATAATATTTCAATTGATAGAAAGCAAGCGTATTCTACACTATTGAAAAAAAACTATACATGTAAAAAACTTAAGATGGATTTTATCTTGTCAATAAAATTCCGGTAATTTCATAAACAAAAGTACATTAATCTTTATATCAAATTTTGCAATCCTTAGTATCATAAAGAACCAAAAACATTATATAAAAAGCACCCTAAAATCTCAATGATAGAACAATTGAGTTGTAAAAGCCCAAAAAAAATATGTTGGAATTCATTGCCAAGATTTTCTATCAATAACATAATAAGTAATAAACACGGAGCCATATTTTTTAAATTTGATTATTATTCTACTCTCAATAATGTATTATTGACAATCTATGATAAACGTTACTGTAATCACGAAAAGAAAGAAGATAAATACCTAAAGGCAGTTCGTTAAGAACTAACGTGTTGTTATGTGCTACCATATTTACAGAAACTTTATTACCTAATAAGTCATAAAGTTGTATGTTTTCTGCTTTACCATCAAATACAACAATTAAATCTAAATTAGAGCTATAATAGTATGTATTTAAGAATTGAGAATCTTCTTTAATAGTTAAGGGGATAATTTTAACTTCTATCGTATCAAAGTTATTTTTTGTATTTAACTCTTCTTTCAAAGAGTCAACTCGCGCAAATCGTTTATGGGTATCACCTGAAAATTGGAGTCCGTACACAGTCATTACAGCAGTGTCATTCTGGCTAAGCATAGGGATTGTGTATTTAATCTCACGTCCCGTCAAAATAGGAGATCCGTTGGTGACAGTTATAGAATCAACGATAAAACTATCAGGAATAGAATCAATTACAACCACATTAGATAATGACACGATTGAATTATTGACAACAAATAATTTTGTTTTTATATTTCTATCATTGGTTATAGTATCATTGCCATCATAAAATACTTCTAAATCTATATACTTGTCTTTTACTCCTGCACTTCGGCCTAATTGTGAAGTTTCGAGATCTTGATTTGTTGCGGTTAATGCTATAGTATTACGTCCTGCTATGAGTAATCTTGCCAGTGGAGAGATAATTTGTTTTGTAAATATAATTTTTCCGGAATCAGGCACTATTACTTCGAACTCATTCACAAACTCTAAAAGCGGTCTATAGTGAATGGAGTCTAAAGGATAGGAGTATGTACCGTAAAGTTGTAGCAAATATTTTCCGGGAGAAGCATTAAATCTTGCTTTATATTCTATACCTCCGACAATAGTATCTATTGTTGTAATCTCCGGTGCATTTTGTAATGAGTTTGCTCCGGTATCTAAATCTAATGAATCCAAGTCTTTGTTTTCCGAGTAATATTTTTCAGAATCATTAAGACTTATACTCGCTTGTTTATTTTCATTGATACTATTGTACACTATTAGTACCTTAGAAGCAGAGTCCTCAACTTTTATCCCCGAAAGTCTGTTGCCCACAATATTATTTGCAGAGTTGGGATTGTTTAACAACCCAACAGAAACATCCGAACATTTATCGCTGATATACACACCATGCCCTCTATTTGCTTTATCTTTGTTAGAAAGATGCCCTATATCATTTTCATAAACCTTGATAGAGTTGTTTAATGGTGAGCGACACCATATTCCATGATTAGAACCCAAAATAGTATTTTTGTAAATATTAACTGTGCTTGCACCATTAACTTGAACACCTGCCTCACTGTTAATTATTCCAATTTTATCTTCGTTTCCGATTACATTTCCCGAGACACGAATTTTCCTTGGATTAAAAATTGGTTTTTCTCCTAAGTTTAGTCTAAATGTATCAATTTCAACTCCATTTTTTAAGGATACTATAGAGTTATCATATATATCAATATCAGATGGGTTGCCCGTAATATGTATTCCAGAAAGTTTTGTTGGTTTATCTGTTTTTGTTTTTACATCATAGCCTATATCATTGTTCGCAATAATTATATTATTTACCAAAGAATCATAAGAAATAATATCAATACCATATTGGGATGACCCAATGATATGGTTTGACAAAGGTGAAGAATTTGATATAGTTGTATCAACAATATCTTTATCGCCAATAATTACATTTTTGATATAACCACCATTTAATGAGATACCGGTTGATGGAGTAAACACGGAGTCAGCGATTACTTGACCAAAATAATTAGAGTGAATGTAAACACTATCCGTACCATTATAAAGTTTTGTTTTAGCCCCTCCAACACTAAGCCCGGTACGTGAGTTGCCAAAATAATTATTTGATACAACAATATTAACACCTTCCACAGATAGTGCAGAAAAAGCGATATAATGCCCCTGCCCAGACACCATTGCAGTCAATTCGCGGTTGGGAGTAAACGCAAAAACATTACTATCTATTTTTATGTTTACTCCCCTGGCAATAAGTCCTCTTTGTGTATGAGTCCCGAAAATACAATGTTTAATTGTAGTGTTTTGGCAATTTTCCATATTTATGCCATTTCTTTGATAAGTTGAATCATTATTAGGACTATAAACATATTCATATTTTTGAATTCTATCATATTGAAAATCACAATTTTCAATTAATGTACCACTGGCTTCGCGAACACTTATGGCTTCAAATCCCTTATTGTAAGAAAATTTGCAATTTTTTATTATATTCTCGTTACACCCTTTCGAAATCAGCAAAGCACCTTGCCGATTCCCAATATTAACACTGGGTCTGGTTATATCTACGCCAAAAGCTACATTATCAATAATGTTATTATTGCAATTGTCAACTAATTGGAAAGCAATACCTCCACCATAGAGCGGTTTTGGTCCATTATTATGTATTATAAATTTTGTATATGCATTTTTAGTATCACCAAAATAATTATTGCTTGCATTATTCATACTTATCGCAAAGGGATTATTGTATATTTCTAGTGCTTTAAATGTTGAATTATTACATTGTATGACCAATGCTGTTTGAGCAAAATTTATTAGCTGCAAGTCTTCAATGAGAGAATTCGATGCTCCTGCATTTAACCATAAACCTATCACAAGTTGGCGACCATCTCCGTACTCGCCATGTAATTTACTTCCCTTTCCTTCAATATGAATGGGTTTGTTAATTTGTGGAAGTGGGAAGCCTTGAGTAAAGTAATAATCTTTTTCATCAAATGCAAATGTGATTTTATCTCCTCCGAACCTCTCCAAGTTCTCAAGTGCAGATCTAAATGATTGCGGTGAGAATATACCGTCACCTATGTTAGAGTCCGTAAGATCTTCTGTTGTTGTCACTGTGTACACTTGGGAAATGAGAGGAAGTTGCACACTAACTATCAAGAAAAGAGCAATTTGTAATACTTTTTGCCAATCTTTGTTCATAATGTTTCTCCAAAGGTTTATTGGTTATATCAAAAGCAGTATATGTTTGTATATTTGCAAAAGCAACAACAACTTACACTCTAAATAATTTCTCCGTATGACTTCAACAAAATTACAACAAAATCAGTTAGTAGCAATACTAAACAAGCATTGCTTACACTGTAAAAGTTTACAGGCATAAAGAAATTAAAGTAGTTTACTTCCAATGCCTTTCCTATCGTAAAGATCACATAAAATTTAATAAGCAGATTGTTTTGCGATTGAACTTGTCTAAACAACATGCAAGCAACTTATCAATACCGTATATCTTTACTAAAGAACAGCTTATGCAATTTTATTCTTGTGAGGAGGAATCTAAAAGTACCTCAATTACAAACGCTATTTATCGTATCTCGAACCATACTTTGTTACATAAAAAAGTGAAGTTGCAAACTCAATAGTTCGATATTCCTTTTTATACACGAAAAATAGTTGTAGTGTTAAAATTTTTATGCAAAGCAATACAATTCAAATGATTAGCAAATTCTTAATTCACAAAAAACTGTTTAGATTCGTTCATTATTTAAAAAAGATATAGAACTTTTAAAAAATCCTCTTTGCTTGTTGTTTAGGTAACCATAATGTAGAGCACAATCAAGATTGTAAACAATCATTGTATGATAATCTCTTCACCGATACCCGGAATATGTAATGTACCATGAATAACAGATTGCTCTTCCATTTGTCGCAATAATCGCATAGGCTCGCTGATGGGTTCATCGGATAAGTCAAAAGTTCCATAGTGCATAGGGATAAAATGTTTGGCTTTCATGTCATGAAAACCTTGTACTGCTTGTTCGGGCGAGATATGATTCGCCGCCATAAACCATCGTGGCGAATATGCCCCCACCCCCATAATGGCATAATCAATCGAAGGAAAGAGTTTGCCTGCATCGCGAAAGTGATTTCCGTAGCCGGTATCACCACTTATATAGATGGTTGTTGCATCCGAGACAATCGTTAATCCACCCCACAAACGACTATTGGTATCGAACAAACCACGTTTTGACCAATGGCGCGACGGCATAAAATATATCTTGATTTTTGTAGTATCGGTAGTAAATTGTTGATACCATCCGGCATATTCTGCTTGATGATGAGGTGTATCTTCCAACCAATCATCAATCAAGTCATTCATACCAAGTCCTGCAATAATTTTTGCTTGCGGATTATTGCGTATGAGTAATTGTATGCTTTCTTTATCGCAATGATCACGATGATCATGACTAAGAAATACATAATCAATATTGCGAAGAATATCGGGAGAAAATGGAAAAGGAGATGTGCGAGTGGTAAAGAGTATATCACCAAAAACGGGATCGGTAAGAATCGTCACACCGGATAAGCGAATAAAAAAGCAGGCATGCCCTAACCATACAATACAATCACGGGAATCGTGAAGAAAATCCGTGGACGTAAAAATATGAGGTCGCCATATATCTGATTTTTTTTCTTCTTTTTGAGGATTGGAAGATAATTGCCATTTCAGCAAATCGCCGAAATCAGGTTCAAAAGGTATTTCAAGATTTATAAAACGACCATCATCATCAATGGGTGTTCCGCGAAACAGAGTATCACGGCTATCTATTTCCATGATAGTACGTAAAGAAGGATTCGAAGTGTAGCTATGGGGTTTCGGCACTGAAGAACATCCGATAATGAACAAAGAAAGTAGAATGATGCTGCGTATTGTCATATTATTGCTTTTTGGCAATGAACGAGCAACATTACCTGCCTATTGTGATAACTCCACAATGCGAAGAATAAAAAAAGGGCATAATCACGATGATATGCCCTATAAGATATGAGTATTAATCTTACTTTATCAGCGAATTGCTTGCTGCAAAGAACTCCACGGTCCGCCATTGTATGCTTCAATACCCGCTTTAGTTAATGCCGAAGCGGCTGCACTGCTTCTCATGCCTGAAGCACAACAAGTAATAATTGGTTTTTTATAAGCAGCAATCTTTTTGATATTACTTTGGATTTGATCCACAGGAATATTTATGGATTGCGCTATATGACCGGAACTAAATTCACTTTTAGTGCGTACATCAATAATGATTGCACCTTTGTTTACTAAATCTTTAAAATCTGTTTTTGGTCCAAAAAGACCGCTGAGTAAATTAAACATAGTGTTTTCTCCTTATTAAAAAATTAATGTGGCAATTTTTCCCGTAATGCGCCATAGACCCATGTGCCTGCGAGCGCGCTCAATAATGTCACGGATATTGCAAAAAAACCGCTTCCAATTTGTGCATACAGTGGTCCCGGGCATGCACCTGTCATTGCCCAACCTATACCAAATAACGATGCACCGATTATTTGACCTTTATTAAATGTTTTACTATCAATATGGATATCTTCACCGTAAATACTTTTGAGACGTAATTTTTTTACGATAAATACGCCAATACTACCTATGACCACTGCTGTTCCTATCACACCATACATATGGAATGATGCAAGGTGAAACATTTCTTGAATACGGAACCAGCTTATGATTTCTGATTTGACAAGAGTAATACCGAAGAGTATGCCAACAATCAAATATTTAAAATTATGCCACCATGGATGGTCAAGTTCCGATTCATTAGTGCACACTGAATCCAAATGGCGCGCTTGATTTTCTTCGAGTGTTTCATGATGAGTGTTTTGCATTTACATTGACCTCTATAGATTTTGTAAAATAAATGGAACAATAAAATGCGCAGAAAAAAATCCGCCTATCATAAAAAATATAGTTGCAATAAGCGATGGTACTTGGAAATTAGACAATCCCATAATAGTATGTCCCGATGTGCAACCGCCGGCATAACGAGTGCCAAAACCGACTAAAAATCCACCTACAATCATAAACACGATACCTTTTACTGAAAATAATGCTTCAAAAGAAAATATATCGCTCGGTAATAATCCCGTAAAATCATTAATACCCCAAAGAGATAATTGTGACCGGAGACTTTCGGCAACTATCGGTGGTTCCGAATTATGCAAAACAGTACCTGCAATGAATCCACCAACAAATATCCCGACAACAAAAAATAAATTCCATTGTTCTTTTTTCCATTCATAACGAAAGAATCTAATATTCGCCGGTATCACTGCCGCACAGGTGTGACGCAATGAGGATGAAATGCCGAATTTTTTATTTCCCAATATCAATAACAGCGGCACCATAAGTCCGGCAATAGTTCCGGCAACATACCATGGCCACGGTTGCGATAATAATTCTATCATGATTTCCTCTTATTTACAGCATTGTTGTTGGACAAACATACTCTGTGACATTGACACTGCCACTTGCTTTTATTGCTGCATAACCACCCGCAACATCAATAAGGTTATGTATGCCTTTTCTTTTGAGTATAGAAGCGGCTATAACAGAACGATAACCGCCCGCGCAATGAATATAAGCAGGTTGATTTTCCGGTATATCTATAAATTCTTTATTGATAAAATCTAAGGGTGAATTTTGGACATCAATAACATGCTCGCTCATATATTCACTTTGTTTGCGTACATCTACGGTGAAAATGGTATCATTATTCAAACGATTGCCAAATTCCTGTGCACTTATTGATTCCAACATATCTGTTGATTTTCCTGCTTGTTTCCATGCCATAAGCCCACCGTCAAGATAACCCTGCACATTATCATATCCTACACGAGCTAAACGAACTACTGCTTCGCGTTCACGTCCTTCGGGAGCAACAAGAATAATAGGTTGTTGAATATCTTCAATTAATGTGCCGACCCACACGGCAAATTGACCGTCTAAACCGATAAACATTGATTGAGGAATATGGCTTTCGATAAAGTCTTTTTGATGACGAACATCAAGAATTAATGCATGTTCTGCGGCTTTTTCAAATTCATCGGGAGTTAATTTTTGTATGCCGCGTTCGACAACACTATCAATGCTGTCATAGCCATTTTTGTTCATCATGACATTTTTAGGGAAATATTGCGGGGGTGCTACCAATCCATGAGTTACTTCTTTAATAAATTGTTCTTTATCATTAATTTTAAGAGCATAATTATACTCTTTTTGATGACCTAAAGTAGCGAATGTTTCTTTACTCATATTTTTACCGCAAGCAGAACCGGCGCCATGCGCAGGATAAACAATGACATCATCCGCCAAAGGCATTATTTTCGTATGCAGCGAATCAAATAAATGTCCTGCCAAATCTGCTTGTGTAAGATCTGATTTTACAGCCAAATCCGGTCTGCCGACATCACCGATAAATAAAGTATCACCTGTGAAAATTGCATAATCTTTACCCGACTCATCACGAAGAAGATATGTTGTGCTTTCCATTGTATGTCCGGGTGTATGCAAGGCGATGATTGTCACATCTCCGACACGAAATTCTTGATTATCAACAGCGATAAGTGCATCGAAATTAGGAGAAGCATTTGGTCCAAAAACAATATCAGCTCCCGATTTTTTTGCAAGATCTATATGTCCCGATACAAAATCTGCATGAAAATGAGTTTCAAATACATATGTAATGGTTGCATTATGCTTTGCTGCCATTTCAAGATATGGCTCTGTTTCGCGTAATGGATCAATAATTGCCACTTCGCCTTTACTTTCGATAAAATATGCAGCTTCTGCAAGACAGTTGGTGTAGATTTGTTCTACTTTCATAATAAAACTCCTAAAGTATAAATAATTTATGAATGAAAAAATAGTTCTTTTGTAAGGATAAAAACACTCATTACCATAATAAACCAAGCAAATATTGTTTTTATTTTTTGCGGATTGATTATTGTTGCTATCTTTATTCCGATAATCATCCCAAGAATTGAAACGGCAGTAAATATTCCCATAATATTCCAATCGAAGTTTGCGCCGGAGATTATATCGCCTGAAAAACCTACCATAGAGTTAAGTGTGATAACAAATAATGATGTTGCTGTTGCTTCCCGTATGGGCAAACGAAGAAGAAGAACCAATGCCGGTACAATTAAAAATCCACCGCCTGCTCCCACAAAACCTGTGACAATCCCAACAATAGCACCGCTGATAATAATATGAATATAGTTGAGATTACTTGGTGTGTGCTGCTGTATTTGTTGCCGCAACATTCGTAAACCTGCAATCATCATAACTATTGAAAAAACAATCATAATAAGAGTTGCTTTTTCGACTGTTACGAATGGCAGTATCACAGTTTCGGGTATCATCGGTAAAATACCGGCTCGCATAGCATACATGGTCAGCAATGCAGGCACAGCAAAAACAAGCCCTTCGCGAGTGCGTACCAAAGATTTTCGCATATTAATAATACTGCCTATTAAAGCCGTCACACCGACAATAAAAAGTGAATAACCGGTAGCATTTTGAGCAGGTATATTACCGACATAGACAAGAATAGGTACGGTAAGAATGGAACCGCCCCCACCGAGCATACCTAATAAAAACCCCATGAATATGGCAAGAATATACATCATTGTTTTGTGAATATTAAAATATGCTGCAACTTTCCATACAGACAAATATCTTCGTGATATTCGGCTCTGCTAATCTATAGACCACGCTGACACCGTTTTTCTGTGAAGTAAGTATGCCTTTGTCCTTCATTTTGATTAAATGATGCGAAAGCATGGATTGCTCAATTGTGATGGAAAGTTTTTCTTGAATATCCGAAACCGAAAGTTCCCTGTAAGTTTCCAGCATATTCAGCACTTCCAAGCGCACGGGATGAGCTATCGTTTTGAGTATCTCGGCTGCCTTTTCCAAGCGTTGCGCCTCTCGTATCAATGGAACTGTTGCTGTTGTCATGTCTGTTCTTTCTGTGATTTTGTATCAAATTGACGTACAAATATATGAACATATTTCAATATATTCAAATTTTCATCTATTTCTCCATTTCTTCCTTCGTATCTTTGTAAAATTTTTTTACTCACTCACCTTAAATTTTTATGGTAAAAACCGTTGTTATCTTATTGGTAAGCATTTGCTTAACTGCTTCTGCGCAGCAATCGGTTGATGGTTATCTTTCCATTGCCTTCGGTCATCACAAAAATGGTCAGCTCGACAGTGCCGAACTTTATTATGGTAAAGCCATACGCTTAGCGGACACCTCAGCGATTGCGCGTTTTAATCGTGCTAATATCTATTATGGCAAAAAAGAATTTGATAAGACTATGGCAGATGTGCAGCGTACTCTGGCTTTAAAACCAACATACGATCAGGCATTATACATGAGAGCGAACCTTTATGCGATGAATGATGAAACGGACAAAGCACTTGCCGATGCAGACCAATTAATCAAGGTTAATCCCGCCTACAATGGTGTGTATTCCTTACGAGGGCAAATTTATTTTCGTATGGGCAATACAGCCAAAGCATGCGCAGATTTTCTTACCGGCAAAGACAAAAAAGAACCGGACGCAGATGCCCTGTACAATGATTTTTGTCTTGGTTTAGCATCGGATGGAACGCCATTGCCGGAAGAACTTGAACGTAATTTTGCCGATGGAGGGGCAGCTTGGGTAGAATCGTTTAAGTCCGATACAAAAGAAATGCTGCAATTACGCTATGTTCGTGAGGGGAAAACACTTGATGCCGCGCAAGAAGCTATTTCAGTGATTATTCAAAAAAATGTAAGAGGATTCATACCCTTAGATACAATTATGAATTTTATGGCTAATCAAGTGATGAATGACTCGAAAAATGCTACAAAAAAAGTTATTGAAAGAGATAATTCTTCTGCATTTCCACGACTGTTTTTTACTGTGTCCAATCCCGATTCCACCGATAAAATTGTGCCTCAATCACAAGTCTATTGTGTCATTAAATCGCATAATGCCATTTACACAATGATTTGGAATATAGCAAGACCATCGCTCAAGAATGAAGAAATCCAAAAATGGATTGCTATTTTCAAAAAACAAAGATTATTGATAAGCCAACCGGTACGAGGAATTGACATTAAAGCTCCATCCAATAAAAAATCGAAAAAGAAATAATTTATTACTCATATATTTCCCAGACCAATGGATACTATCATTATTTTGGATTTCGGTTCACAGGTAACACAGCTCATAGCGCGGCGCGTGCGTGAATGTGGTGTCTATTGTGAAATACATCCTTTCAATATTTCAGAAGAAAAATTACAATCATTTCGCCCTAAAGGTATAATCCTTTCCGGTGGTCCGGCAAGCGTTTACAGTGAGGGTGCACCAATTCCTTCTTTTCATGTTGTTGAATTTGCTCATAAGCACGATATTCCCATACTTGGTATATGCTATGGCTTGCAATTAATGGCATTTCAAAATGGCGGTGAGGTGAATAAATCCGCCAAAAGAGAATTTGGACGTGCTGAGTTGCGCATCAATATGCAAAATGCGATATTTGAAGGCATAGGAGAACATTCTTTAGTGTGGATGAGTCATGGCGACTCATTGACCAAAATTCCCGATGGATTTGAAATTATTGCTCATACAGATAATGCGCCTATTTGCGCTATTGCTCATAAAGAAAAAAAAGCATGGGGCGTGCAGTTCCATCCCGAAGTGCATCATACTGCTGATGGTAAAATCATGCTTTCTAATTTTGTAAAAAATATATGCGGCTGCACAGGTGATTGGGATGCAGAACATTTTATTGATGCAAAATTGAGAGAAATTAAAGAAAAAGTCGGTAATAATGGCGTTATCTGTGCATTATCCGGCGGCGTGGATTCAACAGTAGCGGCAGTATTATTACACAAAGCTATCGGTAATCAATTACATTGTATTCATGTGGACTCGGGTTTGATGCGCACAGACGAAAGTGCAACAATAGAAAAATTATTTCGCGAACATTTTTCCATGACCATTGACGTTGTGGATGCTTCGGCACTTTTTCTTGGACGACTTGCAGGCATTACCGATCCTGAACAAAAAAGAAAAATTATTGGAAAAACATTTATTGATGTATTTGAAATTGAAGCAAAAAAATTCGGTGATGCCACATTTTTAGCACAAGGAACATTATATCCCGATGTTATTGAATCCGTATCCGTAAAAGGACCGTCGGTTACCATAAAATCACATCATAATGTTGGTGGTTTGCCGGAAAAAATGAATTTGCAATTACTTGAACCATTTCGCGAATTATTTAAGGATGAAGTTCGCAATGTGGGACGAGCACTTGGTGTACCCGATTGGTTTGTTGATCGCCATCCCTTCCCGGGACCGGGACTTGCCATTCGTGTTTTGGGTGATGTCAGCGATGACCGTCTTTCTATTTTGCGCCGTGTTGATGATGTCTATCTTGATGAAATACGCAAAGCAGGATTATACAATGAAATATGGCAGGCATTTGCAGTATTATTACCGGTGCAAAGCGTAGGAGTGATGGGCGATGAACGCACTTATGAATATGTGTGCGCATTGCGAGCAGTGACAAGCACAGACGGCATGACAGCCGATTGGTATCAGATGCCTTATGATGTACTTGCAAAAATGTCAAATAGAATTATCAATGAAGTAAGAGGAATTAATCGTGTGACATACGATATTTCTTCAAAACCACCGGCAACAATCGAATGGGAATAAAAACTAAAGTCATTGTCATGAAAAGGCAATGGCTTTTTTTTAACTGACAAATACGAGGACATTTCTTGTGACAATATCTACTTTAGCAGTAACAAAAGCATCGGGAGAATTAGCGGTATTTTCCGAACAGAAGTTATGTGAATCACTGCGTCGTTCGGGTGCCAATACAGAACAAATACAGCATGTCATTCAAGAATTAAAACCCTTATTATATGAGGGAATTTCTACAAAAAAGATTTTCCGTTATGCTTTTCGATTATTAAAAAAGAAATCGCGCCCATCTGCTGCAAAATATCACTTGAAAAAAGCAATTATGGAATTAGGTCCTTCCGGTTATCCTTTTGAAATATTTGTCGGAGAAATTTTGCGCCACCGAGGATTTTCGGTAAAAATAGGGCAAATTGTTCAAGGGCATTGTGTGGAACATGAAGTTGACATTGTGGGTCAAAAAGACAGTGTAAAAATTATGGTAGAATGTAAGTATCATAATTTTCCGGGTATTGTTTCTGATATTAAAATTCCGCTGTATATTCATTCCCGTTTCAACGATGTGGTGAGCAGTTGGCGAATAAAAGACAATAATCCCGATATGTCATATCAGGGCTGGATTGTGACCAATACTCGTTTTTCCGGTGCCGCTATCACGTATGGTGCTTGTGCCGGTTTGATATTGTTAGCTTGGGATTATCCCGCAGAAAATGGCTTGAAAGATTGGATTGATCGTTTGGGACTGTATCCGATTACGTGCTTGACATCGCTCAGCACAGTGGAGAAAAAGCATCTATTGGAACTGAAGATTGTACTATGCAGCCAACTGAGAGATAATCCTTCGCTCTTAGATACCTTAGGAGCATCAACGGGGCATCTGCATACAATTCTTCGTGAAGTCGAGAGTTTGTGTACGCCCTCGCGATTGTAATGCCCAACGTTAAGACTATACAACAATGCGCTTCGGCTTCAATAATCATCATGGAGAAAGTGCTTATACTAAGCCCCAAGAGTTTGTTACTCCAATAACATGGAGCGAATGAGCTGCATCCAAGTCCTGACATGATGATTGCCGGTTTTTACTGCTATGTCATAATGGTGAAAAATGAACAATCATTCTTCATTGTAACAACCATGTTTTGCACAAAACATTAGTAATCCGATATACTAATCGAATTATCACCCTATCCTTGTTTATGCTATCGCCCTACATTGCATGAAGCCACTCTTAATTTTTTTTCATTGTTTGTTGAGAAAACTTTCATATTTTGGAAACATAAAAATGATGTAATACAGTTTTTCATAGTATTACAGATTGGATTTTGCTTAGGTATAGTGCTTTCTACTGTTGAATTTTGGATTAGAAGGTACAAGATTAGTTGCTTTCGATTGGTTTCTCTAATTAATTTATTTATATAGTTTTACTAAGGTTTTCGCTCTATGAGTTTCTCTCCTAATCCACCGTATATATCGGTGATGCGTTTCTCGCTTGCCAAAAGTTGGATGGCTTTTATGCTTGCGTGTTCATTTCTCTTTTCTACTTTTGGGCAATCGGTACATGCTCAAACAACAAATGCTACTCCGTATTGTACCACCAATAATCAATTTCAAAACTGTAGTCTTTGGATGGGCATTGGGCGTGTCGTGATTAAAAAATCCGATGGAACAGTCGTTTTTGACCATAGTCCTACATGTCAAGCTGCTCCTGCGTATATTTTCTATAATAATCTCAATGCAATACAGCTTAATCCGGGCGCAACCTATCGCTGGGAAGTGTATCCTTTTTCTTCCATGACAACAAACTATACGAATCGTTTAGCGATGTGGATTGATTATAATGGCAATAATGCATTTGAGGAAACAACAACTGAACGTATTGTAGGTACTCTCAACTCAAATATTGGTCCTCAAGTAGGTTCCGTTACTGTGAATCCTTTGCAATTCGGTACTTTTACAGTACCGGCAAATGCCACAAATAATACCACACGTATTCGTGCACGTACATGGAATAGTGCCGGTACCCCCTTAACAAGCTGTAGTTTATTAAGCTATGGCATGACCGTTGATTATGCTGTACAAATTATCCCTCCGGTACCCGATCCTTCACCTGTTGCTCTCGTTGTGGCTAATCCGGGGTCAACAACACCAATCAACCCACCTGTTGGTGCAGGTACTTATGATGCAGGATTCATTCTTCGAAATATAAGCGGTGGAAATTTAACAGCAGTAACAATTGATTATACAATTACCGGACCGCAGAATTTTAGCGGAACCATTAACTGGACAGGGTCGCTTGCTTCCGGTGCCAGTGTGTATGTTCCATTGGCAGCTAATATTGTTTTGGATAGTCCTACACAGCCCTATAGCGTAAATATTAATCTTAGCAATGCTGTCGGTGCTCAAGGTCCCGGTGATGGTAATTTAGCCAATAACTCATTATCAGGATTTATTGCCATGGCTTTGGATGGCAGTTCCGATCCATTTAATCCCAGTATTTATTATGTTGGCGGTACACCTGTTCCGGGACAGTGGTTTCCTAATTTAACCGATGTTTCAGCAGCATTAACATTTGGTGGTATTCTGGGGGCGGTCGAATTTAGAGTACGTCCGGGCACTTATAATGAACAAATGCTTATCGGTCAAATATCGCAGACCATCCAAGGTATTCCCGGAAGTTCTGCTATGCGTCCTGTCACATTTACAGCAGATGCAGCCGCAGGGGGCAATGTAAACAATGTAATCGTTTCTTCAGCAAATACAGCATTGAATAACTATACCGTGCAATTAAATGGCACAGATAATATTACCTTCCGTAATATGACTTTTGCTATCAATGGGGCATCTGCTGTTTTGGGACGTAATTTCTGGTTGCGCAATGGAACAGATAATGTGACTATTTCTAATTGTGGTTTACAAGGAAGAAATGGTGTCATTGGTGGTGCGAATGAAGCATTAGTTTATTCAGAGCCAACAAATATCCCCACTAATTTAACAATCACTAATAATACATTTACTTTTGGTGATATTGGTATTATGATTGATGGTGGTATTACAGGCGGAGTAATAAATAATACTATTATTTCCGGAAATACTCTTGATAATTTTTATACACAAGGTATTTATATGCAACGTATGACTGCTCCTGTCATTACGAATAATACAGTTAATACAAGTAATGTAAATCCTTCCGGTGCTTTTGGTATCAACCTTGATCGTATTATTAACAATGCTGTTGTTGCACGGAACAGAATTACTATGACAAACCTAGGAACAGGCATTCGTTATAGTAATCTTGGTAATGCTATTCCTGCTTCGCCTGCTTCAATTGCAAATAATATGGTGAATATTGGCAATGGTATTTCTGTTCCCGCAATAGGAATTGCAATTGTAAATTCTAATAATACCAATGTATTTCATAATACTGTCAATGCCAATGCTCCTGCTTCTTCAATTGCCGGAGCTTTTCATATAAGCTCTTCTGTATCTACAGGTTTGCGTGTTGTGAATAATATTTTCTATAATCGTGGTCTCGGTTATGCCTATTATATTGGTGTCAGCGGTTTCCCGACCCAATCGGATTGGAATAATTTATTTACGGCAGGTGCAAATCTTGGCTGGCACACATCTGCTAATCGTACAGACTTAGCTGCTTTCCGTTCCGGTACATTTGAGTTGAACTCACGTTCTATACCTTTGGTATTTACCGGAGTGACATCAACATTTTTAACTCAACCGGAAAGCCAACTTCGCGGTACACCTGCTTTCAACAATACGGCAGTCGGTAATGTTTCTGATGATATTAACACAACAGCTCGTATGACACCTCCGTATATGGGAGCACATGAATTAGTACCTGTGGTGACATTCGCTTCCGGTCCTATTGACAGTACATGTACAGGTGGTGATATTACCTTACGTTCTCGTCCGATTATCCGCAGCACGGTTGATGGAGTTCAGACTGTACTTTATGATGCTACTTCGGGCGACCCCGCTCCATCATGGGTAAGTTTCCGTTGGTCCAAAGGTGGTTCACCATTATTTGATCAACCGGGCAAAATCAGTGGCACACGTACAATGAATTTAACAATAGCAAATACTAATTTCTTTGACGGAGACAACTATTCAATGATAGCAACCATCAAAGATGGTGCTGCTATGAGAGATAATCCCGTAGATACATTATTCTATCCATATTCAGTGACAGTGAAAGTGAATGAGCCGGTAAGCATCAGCCGTCACCCTCTGTCACAGGTAGCGTGCCGTGCAGGTGTAGTGAACTTGAATGTTATCGCATCTCAAGGTACAATATGGGGTTATCAATGGTATAAAGATGGTCAGCCCTTAGTAGATGGTAATAATATCTACAATGCACAACGTGTAGAAGGCAGTAAAACCGTAAACTTGGTATTAACGGGAGTGGATTATCAAGTAGCGGGTCGTTATATGTGTATGCTTACAACCTCTTGCGGTGCAGACTTAGTTCCGACAGAAGAAGCGATAGTGTATATAGCCCGTCCGACACAGATAGCGACGGCACCGTCGAATCAGGTAGTTGGCGAAGGTGGTACAGCTCGTTTTGAAGTGAAAGTAGGCGAGATAACCGAAGGTCCGAATGTAGCCCCTGTTAAATACATGTGGTATCGTGGTACGACACAATTAAAAGACAGTCCACGCATTAGTGGTGCTAACAGTTCAGTGTTGACGATTCGCAATGTAGGTACAGCTGATGTAGCGAGCAATTATTATGTTAAAGTGATAGGTGCTTGCGGAGCCGATTCGAGTGGTTCATTCAGTTTATCTATAGGATCTATAACAATCAATACCCAACCATCAAGCAGCGATGTTTGCGAAGGTCAAGAAGGTACATTGAGTATAGATGCTACCCCAAATGGTGCTCAAGGTTTGAGCTTGGGCTATCAGTGGCGCAAAGGCACAGAAGTATTGGTTGAAGGTGGTCGTTACAGCGGTACTCAGAGCAACACATTAAAAATCAGCGGTGTTATGATGAGTGATATGGGCAATTACAATTGCGTAGTGAGCTTGAATCCGGGTGCGATAGTATCTGTTGTATCGAACGATGCAGTATTGACGGTTAAAGAAGGCGTACGAATCACAGCACAACCACAATCGGCAGTGATATGTGAAGGGGCAGAAGCGACGATGAGTGTAAGTGCCACAGGCGCGGGTAGCTTGAGCTATCAATGGCAGTTAAATGGCAATGACATCGTAGGAGCCACGGACAGTATGTTGAAAGTAGCAGCAGTATCGGGCACAGATCAAGGCAATTACAGAGTAGTAGTTACAGGCGATTGCGGCAGTGTAAGTTCATCAGTAGCGATGTTACGGATGAAAACTAAGCCTGTTGTTTATGGTCCAACAGAGAACAAATTAAGCATCAAAGCAGGTGGTTACTTACGCTTGGCAGTAGCGACAGCGAGCGACCCGACGACAAAATATCAATGGTATCGTGGCAGCACCGCTATTACAAGTGATTCGATATCGAATGCGATTTACTCTAAATTTGGAGTAGCAGTAGGCACAGATGCAGGCAAATACTATTGCCGCGTAAGCAATGATTGCGGTACAACGAACTCAGATACGACAGACGTTACAGTAACGACGGAAGTATCGAGTGTAGAAGAAGAGAATGCGAATGGATTATATTTGAGCAGCAATGATCCGAATCCATTTGACGGTGTAACGACAATCCGCTTCAATGTTCCTCAATCGGGCACAGCACGTTTAGTAGTGAGCGATAACTTTGGTCGTGAAGTAGCGGTATTGTATGATGGCACAGCCTATGGTCTTGTTCCTGTCAGTTTTGACGGTGGCATATATAACTTGAGTGCGGGTGTTTACAATTACACATTGACAGCTAATGGACAGAGCTTGACAAAGCGTATGCTTTATGTTAAGTAAGCCCTTGATGTCATGAAAGCGAAAAAACTTTCGTAAATTGAAAAGCCGATGAGTCAATCATCGGCTTTTTTTTATGGATTTTTTTATGAAAAAAGTATGGTAATGAACATTACTGAGGATAGTGTACGTACATATCTGACTGAAGCAAAGGGCAAAAAAGTAGCAATCATCGGGGATGTGATGATTGACAGATATTTCTGGGGTAAAGTAACGCGTGTATCACCTGAAGCGCCTGTGCCCGTGGTTGATATTGAAGATGAAACTATGCACTTAGGAGGAGCTGCAAATGTCGGCTTTAACTTATTTTCTCTCGGGCTTACGCCAATACTGTGCGGTGTCATCGGTAATGATAATACGGGTAGAAGAATGATTGAATTGTGCGAAAATGCAGGGATAATGCCGGATGCACTTATTGTGGATACACAAAGACCTACAACAGTAAAAACAAGAGTAATTGGCAATAATCAGCAAATTACACGATTGGACAGAGAGTCACGAGAAAAAATTTCCATTGATATCATGGAAGAAATTATTCGCCGTATTTCACAACATTCCGATATTTCCGCTATTATATTCGAGGACTATAACAAAGGTGTTATTGCACCAGAATTAATTCACCGTGTGCATGAATACGCATCACAACATTCAATTCCTGTATTTGTTGATCCCAAAAAATCATTTTTTTTCGATTATCAAGGTGTGTATTGTTTTAAGCCCAATAGAAAAGAAGCCCAAGACGCTTTGGGATTTGCTTTAGATTCCGCCGAAGCCGTAGAAAAAGCCGGTAAAGAATTATTATTGCGACTGCAATGCGAAAATGTCCTCATCACATTAGGTGAAGCGGGAATGCGATTGTTCGAGAAAAATGGGAGAGTATCGTCAGTGGCTACTCGTGCGCGCCATGTGGCTGATGTCTCCGGCGCAGGCGATACCGTCATTGCTACATTGACAGCAATGGTCACAGGTGGTGCTTCCATACAAGAAGCCGCCGCCATTGCAAATTATGCTGCGGGTGTGGTATGCGAAGAACCGGGCATCGTTTCCATTACTCCCTCACAATTGGTACAAGCCATTATTCGTATGTCAGACCAATGATAAAAAATATTCTCTTTGATTTGGGTGGTGTGCTGTACAAGGTAGATTATCGGGAAACCGCTCAAAAATTAGCTGACATATTTTCTGCAACAATGGAATTTTCTCAAGAAAAAGAATTATCGGTTATTGCAGAATATGAAAAGGGGAACATTTCCACGGATGTATTTCGCCAAGAAATATCATCGGCTTTTCATTATGAAGGGAGTGTGGAGAATACACAGTTCGACCATGCATGGAATGTGATGTTAAAAGGTTTTTATGACTATACCGAACCTATGCTCAATACCTTGACACAAAAAGGGTATAATATAGCAATACTCAGCAATATCAACAAGTTGCATTTAGAACATATACACAATGAATTTCCGGCGATATTTTCTGTACTTCACCATTGTTTTTTTTCTTGCAATATTGGTCATAGAAAACCCGAATCTTCGTGTTTTCGTTATGTGCTTGATGAATGTGGTTGGAATCCGAAAGAAACATTATTTGTTGACGATGCCCTAAGACATTGCAAAGCAGCGGCATTAGAACATATTCATACATTACATTGGCAATCTGCTCCATACTCTGTACAAGAAGTTTTATCAATATTATTAGAAGCGATAGAAAATCATGATTAAGTTTTCAAATCCGGTAAAGAATTTTTTAGTGGTTCTATATAGATGGATATTACCATTTTTTGACCCGATAAAATTTTTCCATGCTTTTCCGGCATATATCAGTTTTTTTGTTCAATGGTTCCGCTATTCCACAATGCGCAATGCCGAAAAAATACGCATTATGGATATTGCCCCTCAATTGCATGATAAATTATCAACAACACCGTTTTTGCGGCATTATTTTTATCAAGATATTTGGTCAGCACGCAATATTGTACAATCAGGTACAGAGTGGCATGTGGATGTGGCTTCTCGTATTGATTATGTAGGATTTCTTACAACAATCACAAAAGTCACTTTTATTGATATACGTCCGCTTGAAGCAAATTTACCTAATTTCGATTCACGTGCAGGGAGTATTTTGGCTATGCCCTTCGATGATAATACAATTCCTTCATTATCATGTTTGCATGTTGCGGAGCATATAGGTTTAGGGCGATATGGTGATGATCTTGACCCGGATGGTACACGCAAAGCATGCAAAGAACTTGCACGCGTACTTGCGAAAGGAGGCAATTTATATTTTGCTCTTCCTGTCGGTAAACCTCGATTATGCTATAATGCTCATCGCATACATTCACCTTTCCAAATATTAGAATATTTTTCCGATCTCACTTTGGTAAAATTATCCGGCATTGATGATAATAATCAATTTGTGGAACATCCTTCCATAGAATCACTTGCAAATTCAGATTATGCTTGCGGGCTTTTCCATTTTACAAAACAATAAGTATGAAACATCAAGTCCTTTCAGATATTTATACCAAAGCACGCACTGCATCACGAACAATCTATTTCCCCGATGCAGAAGATATACGTACAATTCAGGCAGCACACCATATAACAGAACAGGGTCTTGCTACACCGGTGCTTATAGGAAATAAACAAAACATCTGTTCGATTATTGATGCACAGTGTTTGGAATATAGCCCATTGATTATTGACCCGGCAACATCAGAATTGACCCCTCATTATACAGAGATACTTTTCGAATTACGTAAGAAAAAAAATTTATCATATCAAGCCGCAAACGAGCTTATTGCACAACCATTATATTGGGCAGGTATTGCATTACACAACGGTGACTGCGACGGATGTGTTGCAGGTTCATTATCCTCCACAGGTGATGTCTTGCGTGCTGCCTTGCACACAGTCGGATTGGCGCAAGGTGTCAAAACCGTAAGCAGTTGGTTCCTTATGCTTTTTGATGATAAAGTCTATGGATATGCGGATTGTGGTGTGGTACCGTATCCCACATCTGAACAATTAGCGGACATTGCCTTTTCCACCGTTGATAATTTTCATAAAGTGACCGCTATGCAATCAAGGGTAGCTTTTTTATCATTTTCAACATACGGTAGTGCGCGGCATGAATCTGTGGAAAAAGTACAAGAAGCTTATCGCATATTTTCGGCTATGCATCCCGATATTATTGCCGACGGTGAATTACAATTTGATGCAGCGATTGTTCCTGCCATAGCACAAAGAAAAGCACCGAATTCTCCTATTGCCGGTGAAGCAAATATTTTTATTTTTCCTAATTTGGATGCCGGTAATATTGCCTATAAAATGAGTGAACGGCTTGGCGGGGCGCAAGCTATTGGTCCGCTTATTCAAGGATTGCATAAACCATATTGTGATTTATCACGCGGGTGTTCTGTGCAAGATATTATTGATGTGTCTGCAATTACCGTTCTTATGTCAGTATAATACAAAGTCGTGACAATTCATACATAATCAGAGTAAGGTCCTAAGAAAAAAACTGTTTTGTGTATTTTCATCTGCCATCCCACAAAGAACGGCTATTTTTGCATACCGTTTTCTTTATGCCTATGACAACTTATATATATCATCCATTGCTCATGCAGATTTCTGTATGTATTGTTATCACTGTTTCTCTTTCTCTTGATAGCTTTGCTCAAGAGGATATTATTTCGGAGGAATTATGGGAAAACAGCGGTCAATTTTCAGAAAATTCGCCCTATTTCGATGCTTATGAATATTATGCACGCACCCCCATACGTTTACGGACGGCAGCAGTATCTGAAATAGCACGTTTACCCGGATTTACTCCGGCAATGGGAAAAACAATTCTTTCTTTACTGTCAAGTAATGACACATTATCATTATCCATGCTTGCCGATTCTTTACAATTATCACCCGATCAGCGTTATATTTTATATCAATGTACAGTAATTTCAGCCGACCCGTTTATTCTCTATAAAAAACCCAAAGCATTCACATATCGCGCACGTTTGCAGCAAGATTTTTCGCCTTTATCCGCCGTAGAAAATGCAAAATTCAGAGGAAGCAGCGATGATATATATCAGCGTTTTCTCTGGCAGCAGTCCCAATATTCCGCCGGAGCTGTTTTTTCAAAAGATGGAGGTGAATCTTCATTAACGGAGTTTATTTCCGGTGCGGCAGAATGGCATAATGCTCACACCGAAATAATTATAGGAGATTTTACCGCACAATATGGCTTGGGGAATATTATGTGGCGACAATTCGGTCTGAAAAAAGGAGCAGAAGTCCTTGCGCCATTACGTCGTTCGGATATTGGTTTATCCCCCTATCGTTCCGCTAATGAATCGGGTTTTTTGCGCGGAATTGCTTTGCGCCACAGTGGCACTTTTGCCGATAGTGCGCTTGCGTATAATTGTGCGGCATGGTTTTCTTCCACACCACGTTCCGGCACTTATGACTCAGTCAATGCAGGCATTTCTTCTTTATGGAACAGTGGTTTATTTCGTACAGCAAATGAACAAGCAAAAAAACATACATTCAATGAAAAGACTCTTGGTGCTCTTAGCATGCTTACCTATCAAAATTATTCCTTAGGTGCAGCGGGCTATGGCATTGAATATTCCCTGCCTTTGCTGTCACAAAGCAGCGATGCACTTCGTGGGAAAAGTGGCACATTATGGACACTCTTTGGTGAATATACCATGACATCATTAATCATTTCGACAGAAATTTCCAGCGATGCAGACGGTGCATTGGGTATGCAATCACAAGTGATGGTACGACAACCAAACTATGAAGCGGGTTTGGCATTGCGTTCCTTCGCAGCAGATTTCCGCTCTCCTTTCGGTTATCATTTCGGTGAATTTTCTGCACCCTCTAATGAGCAAGGTCTCTATGCAGCTGTGTCATGGCATCCGCATGAGCAACCGTATCGCCTTTCTTTCTATGCAGACATCTATCGTTCATTGCGTCCTCGTTATGGTATGAAAGTTCCAACACAGGGATTAGATATGCTCGGAGAATTACAATGGAAATTTTCATCGGGCACCACAGGTTTACTTCGTTTGCGCTCGGAAACCAAAACAGATAATATCAGCCAATCCGCTCAACCATATCTCCAACGTACCGTCACTTCAATGCGAGCAGAATTACGAAAAGAACAACAGTCCATACAGTACCGAGTACGTTGCGAAGCCATATCAGTAGATTTTGAACAAAGACAAGCCCATGAATATGGACTATTAAGTTTTTTGGAATTGCGATACAGTCCTTTTCAATGGTTACGCTGCACGGGACGCATGACCTATTTTTCCACCGACAGCTATTCGTCCGCAATATGGGCAATGGAACCCAATGTGCAAGGTATTCTCACCTCTTCGGTGCTTTATGGTCAAGGTATGCGTTGTATGGCAATGGCTCAATGTATAGTGCCTCCTTCTTTGACATTCACATTGCGTTATGTATCAGACATTCGTAATACAATTGTCACAGTATCAGAAGGTGAAAATATCGTGGAGGACTTTGGACAAAGCCGCCTTCATCTTCAAATAGATATAGGTCTGTAAATGTATCAATAGAACACATCTCCATCCGTTTACTTTTTTTTATATCACATTTTAGTCTATCACTATGCGTTATACATTATTCGGCAAATCGGGTTTACGTGTTTCGGAATTATGCCTCGGCACGATGACTTTTGGCACGGAATGGGCACTGGGTGCCGACTATGCTACAAGTAAAGAAGTTTTTGATGCTTATACGGAAGCAGGCGGAAATTTTATTGATACTGCCAATCGTTATACCGAAGGAACGAGCGAACGTTGGCTCGGAGAATTTACCGCTTCGGACCGCGACCATTTTGTTATTGCCACAAAATACACATTGCAAGACAGAATGAATGACCCCAACTTCTCGGGCAATCATCGCAAAAATCTTATGCGCTCGGTGCGTGAATCGCTCAAGCGTCTGCAAACGGATTATATTGACTTACTCTGGTTACACATGTGGGATTTTACCACGCCCGTGGATGAAGTACTGCGTGGACTTGATGATCTTATCTCACGAGGAATGGTTCATTATATCGGTATTTCCGACACTCCTGCATGGATAGTTTCCCAAGCCAATACTCTTGCAGAATTGCGCGGATGGACAGCCTTTACGGGCTTGCAAGTCGAATATTCTCTTTTACAAAGAACGCCTGAGCGTGATCTTTTACCAATGGCAAAAGCTTTCGAGATGACAGTCACACCATGGGGTGCGCTTGGTGGCGGAGCTCTTACGGGTAAATATTTACGCGGCGAGCAAGGACGCGTTCCCGAACAAAGTTTGCGCCGCAATGATCGCAGCACGGCAATAGCGCAGGAAGTTGTTTCTATCGCTGATGAAATTGGTGTGGCACCTGCTCAAATTGCCATCGCATGGACTCGTCAAAAACAGCAATCGGTCGTACCGATTATTGGAGCACGGAGGGCTGAGCAAATACGAGATACCCTCGGAGTGCTCTCTCTGACTTTATCATCAGAGCATATCGAACGATTGAATAGCATCAGTGCTATCGAGCCCGGATTTCCCCATGACTTTTTGGTCAGTGACGGGGTAAAAGGTGCAATAGGTAATACCCAAGATTCCATCATCACGCTAAGAAAATAAGTGGTTTTATTCACTTGATTTTCCCGAAAACAGACAAATAACAGCACAGCCGTTCAAAGGCAATAAAGCATATAAATACCCGCTTTGGTTGGTCAATCCTTCATTTTTGGGTAATTTAGAGGAATTTTTTTTCATTCCACACGAATTTTTTATACTCAATAGAGGAGTTATTTAATGAGAATTGATGTCGTAATGCCGAAGATGGGCGAATCCATTCAAGAAGGAAAAATCTTGAAATGGGTCAAAAATGTCGGCGACAAGATTGACCGCGACGAAGTATTATTAGAGATTTCAACGGATAAAGTTGACACAGAAGTACCGGCTCCCAATGGCGGTATTTTGGTGAGTATTCTTGCTAATGTTGATGATACGGTCGAAGTGGGCAAAGTCATTGCTGTGATTGAAACCGATGCAAGTGCAGCTACTATTTCTGCTCCCGCTCCCGCGGCGGCTGCGCCCGCTCCGGTAGTCACAGCTGCTCCTGCTCCGGTAGTAACGGCTGCTCCTGTGGCAGCTCCGACCCCTGCTCCTGTGGCGGCTCCGGTAGTTTCCGGTGGCTCAACAACGGATGTCGTAATGCCAAAGATGGGCGAATCTATCCAAGAAGGTAAAGTCTTGAAATGGTTAAAAGCAGTAGGCGATAAGATTGACCGTGACGAAGTATTATTGGAAATATCCACAGATAAAGTTGATACAGAAGTACCGGCTCCCGTCGGTGGCATTGTTGCTGAAATTTTAGCTAATGTGGACGATGTTGTCGAAGTAGGTAAAGTGATAGCACGCATATTAACAGGCGGTTCTGTGAGTGCAGCACCTGCTCCTGTAGCGGCTCCGGCTCCTGTGGCTGCACCCGCACCTGTGGCAGCACCTGCTCCTGTGGCAGCACCTGCTCCTGTAGCAGCACCTGCTCCTGTAGCGGCTCCGGCTCCTGTGGTAGTAACAGGCGGTACAAAGGAAATACCGAGAATGAGTGCATCTCGTCGTTTTTATTCACCGTTGGTTCGAACAATCGCAGAACAAGAGAATATCACATTGGAGGAACTCGAATCCATCACGGGCAGCGGCATTGAAAACCGTGTAACGAAAAATGATGTTTTGGCATATCTTGAGCGTCGTCGTTCCGGTGCCGTGGTTGTTGCCGCACCTGCACAAACAGTATCTGCGGTAGCTGCGGTGGCGGCTCCGGCTCCAATTGTTATGCCATCATCAGGTGTGACTATGCCTGCTGTGTATGGCGATGATGATGAAGTGATTCCGATGGACAGAGTGCGTCAACTTATTGCCGAACACATGGTTCGCTCTAAGCAAATTTCACCGCATGTGACAAGTGTTGCTGAAGCCGATGTGACAATGATCGTAAAAATGCGCGAAAAACATAGAAACGCATTTGAAAAACGCGAGGGCTTCAAATTAACACTCACCCCATTCTTCATGAAAGCAATTGTGGATGGGGTCAAAGCAAATCCAATGGTCAATGTCAGCGTTGAAGGCAAAAATATCATCCGCCACAAACGGGTCAATCTCAGTTTCGCTACCGTGCTTGATGATGGCAACCTCATCGTGCCGGTAATCAAAAATGCCGATGCACTTAATATTACCGGACTTGGACGCTCGGTTATGGATTTATCAACAAGAGCACGTGCTAAAAAATTGGCACCCGAAGAAATACAAGGCGGTACCATCACTTTGACCAATATGGGCGCATGGGGCACATTATTCGGCACCCCCGTCATCAATCAACCGCAAACAGCAATCGTAGGTGTCTATGCAGCACAGAAACGCCCGGTTGTACGTGAAGTAAATGGTGATGATGTTATCGTCATTCGCACAATGGTCTATGTGTCTTTAACTTACGATCATCGCGTTATTGACGGTGCTCTTGCTTCCAATTTCCTTGCAAGCATGGTAAAAAGTCTTGAAAAAATGAGTGATGCCACAATAGATTTATAATCTGCACGGCAACTCACGTAATGCACACTGCATAACGCCTTTTTTCTTGCAAAAGGAAAAAGGCGTTTCTTTTTTCGGCACGGATTTTATTCATATCTCGTCACAACCATATAATCTTTATCATCAATTCTATGACTGAAACCGGAAAATATCTTATTGCACGAAAAGCACAATTGGAAATACTCAACCAATGTCGTGAAAACTTACGCAAAAATGGGCGCGGGTCAGTCGTATGGGTACCGGCAGAGGCAGGATATGGCAAAACCGCTTTACTCACCTATTTTGAAGAAGAAACTCGAACGAAATACTCATCATTAAGCATTGTCTATGCGCAAACTCAAGCACCCATAGGCACAACACGTATTGGCAGTTTGCAACCGCTTTTCCCATTCACACGCATTGTGGAGCAATTAGCAAAAAAAGAATCCGTGTCACCGGAAAAAAAATTAGCTTTTAATATTGGTATGTCCGTATTGGGACTTATACCCGTTGTTGGTGAATTTCCGTTTTTGGTCAAAGAATTACGACGTGATATACAAGAATTTAAATCAGAAAAAAAATCCGGTAAATCCTATAGTACAGCTGCTACGGAACTCTATGAAGTATTAAAAAATTATGCTCAAAAAGCTCCGCTTATTTTGCTGTTTGATGATATGCACTATACTGATGCTCAAACCGTAGAGGTATTATCGCTGTTTTTATCCGATATTGCCAAATTACCTGTCATGATTGTTATTGCGTATCGTCCTGCGGCTGCAAAAGATGTCATATCACCTTTATTACCTTTATATGAAGAATATAAACCTGATAGCGCAACAATCTACCAAATTCGTCTTTCAGAATTATCGGCAGCAGATATTACCAAAGCGTGTCAGACTATATTACCTAAATACACCAAACATGAAGAATTTGAACAATGGCTTTGGGCAAAATCGAGCGGCATACCCGGATTATTATTTGAATATCTGCATTATTTTTCCAAAAAAACTCCTTTTGATGAACAAGGGCAATTAATTGCCAATTTTCATGATGACAATATTGTACCTACTTCCTTGCACTCCACTTTTGCACGATTAGTTGAGCAATTGGATGATGATGAACGCACTTTACTTGCTCTTTGCAGTGCCGAAGGGCGCGAATGCACTGTCCATATAGTTTCTAAGCTTTTAAATAACGATACATTAACGACTATACGAAAAATGCGCTCCGTACAAAGAAAAACAGGTATTGTCACCAGCATCGGAGCACAAAACAGATATGGCATAAAAACTACCGTCTATCAATTTACTCAGGCATTTTATCAACAATTTTTCCACAATACCCTTGAATATGAGGAAAAAGTAACTTTGCACAGGCAAATCGCCGAATTATTGCGCATGCAATATACTGATAGTGAGGACGAAACTGTGCGACGCGCCTTAGCTCCTTATATCGTGGCACATGACATTGAAAGCGATAATGATGATTCCCAAGAATTTATCAATGAGACTAGAGAATTAGCCGCTGCTTCCGGCAATACGGATATTATGCAGCAATTTACCTCATCATTTGCCGGTGCAGCTCAATCCAAACAGAACCCTGATGCAGACCATACCAAAGACGATATAAAACCCGAATCCATGACTATTTTCGATTTGCAGAAAAAAGTAGTGGATGCTTATTTAATGGGTAATATTGGCGGCGGCGTGGAATTATGCCAAACATGGCTCCATGAAAATCACACAGCACATGCGGGTGACAGAGCTATTTGCTGCGCTTTGCAAGCGCGTTGCCTTATAGAACTGGGAGAAATAAGCCATGCCCGTCAATTATGTGAGCAAGGATTTTCTTTAGTGCAAATTATGCCCAATCCGATTGCAGAATGTTTATTGAATAATGCTATGGCAATTGCTTTGCACCATGAGAATAATGATGCTGCTGAATATTATTTATTAAAAGCGGCTCAGCCATCGCCGTTTTTATCTCCGGCATACAGATTAATGACCATTACCAATATCAGCGCATTATTACAAAATCGTTCTTCCAATAAAGCACAAAAATTCAAAAAATCGGCTTTAGAATTAGCAAAATCACTCCATTTCCATACCTTTATCAATGAAAATTTTGATAAAGGCGAATAATAAAGTGCGGTTTGATTAAAGAAAATACCATTGTCTTTTATTGTAAGCATTGTGGATATCATCAAATATATTATATTCTCTTGATGAGATGGAGCAATGCAATAAAAGTAAAATGTGCAAACCGTTATTAGGTATCGAAAAAGTAGAATCATGATTGTGTAAAGCAATATTTTTACTCCATCATATATGACTTTGATAGATTCTATTAGGATGGATAAATAATGTTTTGTAGTTTTGAGGGAAGGAAAGGGCGGATTGGGTCGGGTGGAAGATAGGAGGTATAGTAATGACGACACGATTTGAAGATATAGATTTGAAAATTGAGAAACTGGTTTTTCTTCTAAATGCGGAAGAAGGAAATCCCGGGATATATGAATTGACGTGGGAACTGGGATGCTTCGACCTAACAATTGAAGATAAGTATAAGATAGCAAGAATAGTATTGACTGAAATTTTAGAACAAGACTTGGTCATACTTGAAAAATACAAAGATTTTACTCTAAGCGAAAAAATAACTACAATTGACAAGAACGATATCGAAGAAATGCTTAATAATCCATATTGTTGGTTTCCGTGTAACGAAATTCTATCAATAAGTTTAACAAAAAAGGGCATAGAATACTTGGACAATGAAATACCAAAATATAAAGACAAGATTAGTAAAAGGCTCAGGGCGAAATAGAACTACCACTGAAGTGGCGCATCTGTTTTTGCGGTGTAAACACAGTTTGGTACTCCGAATTGAAAATCAGCGTAATATAGTTTGCCACTATGCCAAAACGTTACATGGAATATTAACTAAATCCGAAATTCAAGATAAATGATTACTGTATTTAATTATTGAAGCGATATGACTCGACAACTTATCATAGAACGTACTCTGAAAATTATCAACCAGCTTCCCGAAGAAAAAGCGGAAGAAATTTCAGACTTTGCTGACTTCGTATTGAAACGATATGAAGAGCAACTATTAATTGCCGGAATTCAAAAAATCACAACAGAAGGGATGTGCTTTGATTTCCTAAACAGCGAAGAGGATATCTATACCGCTGATGACATAAAAGAGGTTTATCATGGCTAAAGGTGATATATTACTTGTCACGTTTCCTTTTACCGACTTGACAGGTAGCAAGCTGAGACCGGTAGTAATTCTTGCCGAGTCATCGCTTGACATCACAGTTTGTTTTATCACGACACAACTGCAATGGCAGGATAGCACTGACATGCGAATAGAGCCAACGTTAGCAAATGGTCTAAAAAAACAATCACTGATAAGGACTAGTAAAATAGCTACAATAGACAAAGCTTTAGTGAAGGGTCTTTTGGGAAAACTAACAACAGTTGAAATTACTGACTTAGATAATAAGTTAAAAATTCTATTTCAATTGATTTAATATTTGTATTACGTTCAACATCCGCAACCCATACACACATCATCAGTGATTTTTTACAACAATACGTGATAGCAATGCGCAAACTTGAAAATCTATGTTTGTATAGATGCACAAAGTTTCGTAGTTTTGAGGGAAGGAAAGGGCGGATTGGGTTAAGATGGGAAGTAGGCATAACTATAACGAATATACCAATGGAAATAATAAAAGACATAATTTGTCAAGTTTATGCAGGACAAAAATCAAGAAAGACAATTGATTTAGTTCTGAATACTTTTATTCCTGGGTACGAAAAATTAAATTTAGACTATACTTCTCGACAAGACGATAAAGATTATATTTTTAAATCAGAAGATGAAATGATAAATTATTTCATCGAAACTACAGGACTTACACAGGCTTTCTATTGGAATAAAAACAACGACAACCCTGATAAAATTATGGTCGGAGCAATTATTACCGAAGACAACAAACTCATAGTGAGCCTGACAATTGACGGAAATAGTGAAACTGAAAGAAAATATTTTGAAAAACTAAAGAAAATTGTGAATTCTGAAATTGGAGTAATATCATATATCAATCCGGCAAATTATGACAATGGACAAGACTTTATCATAAAATATGAACAGAATAACAACACCTAACCCCAAAAATGCAATTTCTTGTCCCCAAACCAATTCAATGGTTAATCAAAATTCGTTTTTCAGTTCAAGTGTAATGCTGAAAAAAAATCTTCTTCGCAAAACGTACAATAGTGAATATATTGTTTTGTATTTTCTTCTCTGCGATTGTCCGAGAAAGTTATTTTTTTTCTTCTGTATATCGTTGCTTCCATAGATGGCGTAATCGGTCGCCGATATTTTTTTCAAAACCCGAATCGGAAGGTATATATAATACTGTTTCTTGCATTCCTACCGGAAAATAATGTTCTTCAATAAAATGGTCGGGACTATCATGCGGATATTGATATTCTTTGCCATATCCTTCTTTTTTCATTAATCGTGTTGGGGCATTGCGTAAATGCAGTGGCACAATTGCTTGCTCACCCGAGCGAATAATATCTAATGCTTTTTCGATAGCCATATACGAACTATTGGATTTTGGTGATGCCGCAAGGTAGGTGACACCATGCGCTAAGGTGATACGACATTCCGGCATACCGAGAAAATGAACCGCTTGATATACCGACACCGCAATTTGCAATGCCTGCGGATTGGCATTACCTATGTCTTCGCTTGCAAAAATCACCATGCGTCGTGCAATGAATAAGGGGTCTTCGCCGGCATCAAGCATACGTGCCAACCATAGCAAAGCAGCATCGGGGTCAGAACCGCGCAATGTTTTAATAAATGCCGAAATCACATCATAATGTTGTTCACCTTGTTTATCATAGCGTGCCGTTTTTTGTTGCAAAGCCGCTGCCATTATCTCATCGGTGATATGGAGTGTGCCGTCTTCTTTTTTTTCTGCAAAAGATAATGATAATTCTAAAGCATTTAATGCACTGCGGGCATCGCCGCCGCTGATGGCAAAGAGTGTAGTCCAAGCATCGAAGTGTATGCTATGCGATGAGAGTACTGTGTCATGCGCTATGGCATGGGCAATGACCCCACGTAAGTGATCATCAGTCAAGGGCTGCAAACGATAGACCTGACAACGACTAAGCAAAGCGCTATTCACTTCGAATGAAGGATTTTCAGTTGTGGCACCGATGAGAATAATAAAACCACGCTCCACAGCATGAAGAAGAGCATCTTGCTGGCTTTTGGTGAAACGGTGTATTTCATCAATGAACAGTATTGTTTTGCTGCCTTTTCGTACAGCTTTTTGTGCAAGTCCTATGGCTTCACGCACTTCTTTTACGCCTGCTTCCACAGCGGATATACGTATAAAATGGTATCCGACTTCATGAGCCAAGACATGAGCCAATGTAGTTTTTCCCGATCCCGGCGGACCCCATAGAATTAAAGAACGCAACCATCCGCCTTCTGCCATTTTTCGCAGCGGAGCATGGCTGCCGACGAGATGTTCTTGTCCAATAATATCACCAAGAGTACGTGGGCGCATTCTGTCGGCAAGCGGTGACATTGCTGTGTCGGTATGTTCATGATGCGGAAATTCGGTATCGGCAAATAATGAGTCCATAAAAGTATGTCTGTGATTGATATATCCTAAATTACGTGATTTATGTGTAGAGTCGAAAAAAATGTTTTATCCGCAAAATCATACAACAATCTTCCATATTCTCCATCTTAGCGGAAAAAGACAATATCTGCGGATATAATTTTGACAAAATTTTGATTTTATTGACATGGAATCTTCAATTTCGATAGCGGTACCGAATAATCCGGTGTATGATGTGTTTGTAGAACATTTCACGGAACAAGTGGGTTCTCATCGTTTCCGTTTACTTCGCACTACCGACGATCAGTGTGCAGAACTTTTATTGCAAAATCGTGTGGAAATAGCTTTTATTACTCCTTTGGGGTATGGCAGCGCGGTGACAAGAGTTGATTATCGTGTTATTCCCTTATATGCTTTTATGTCTCATGGATTTACGGGTTTGGGTTCTGTGTATTTTAATCCTTCATTGCAAAATATCAATACTGTCGGTACACTCAACAAAAACTCATTTATGACGCATGCAGGGCAGCTCATTTTATCGGAAAAATTCGATATTGACCCGATAGTACAAGAGCAATCGCAAGGTACGGTGGACACTCTATTGGCGAGTAATGATGCCGCCATAGCATGGACCAATGAAGATCATCGTGAGGCATCGCTCGATATATCGGAGGAGTGGAAAGATTCATTCGGTTTGCCATTGTGTATGGGGTTTTGGGCTTGCCGTCCCGATGAATTACCGGAAAATATCGCCGATATTCTTAAAGGATTTTGTGGTAGTTCGAAGGGGCAATTATTTACCGATGCCGAGCATATACCCCATGATGATGAGGATATTGATTTGGAGCTTGAATCGCGGGTGGGTGCGCTAAGTTATGAATGGAATGATGAATCGGAGTCCATTATCTCAACGACATTGGAAATTCTTTATTATCGTCAGAAAGTGGCGGCAATCTCGGCGGTAAAACTCTGGGAACGTGACTAAAAGCCCACAACAAAAGCTAAGGGCAAGCATTTGTTTTTGTGTTTTGGCGGTTGAATTGTTGGTTGTGCTACGGTGGTTGCGTACTTTTGCACTACAAAAACAATCATTACGTTCATTGTGAGTGTAAAACAAGACAAATTTGAACGGTCAAAATGCCGTCAAACTAATTCGATATTCCATTTTCACTGTATTATACGTGAGAGACATATATGAGATCACTTTCCAATAATCTGGCAACAATTGAAAGAGCACAGCGCCTGCGTCAGCAAAAAATTACGCAGGAGTTAATGGATAAAGACACAACGGTGATGTTTGAAGACCCGTTGGAAAATGATATGGTGCTTAACATGGGTCCGCAGCATCCGGCGACCCACGGCGTTTTACGTATTCTTTTACGTCTTGATGGCGAGACCATTGAGAAATGCGTGCCCGAGTTAGGATACTTACATCGCGGTTATGAGAAAATTGCCGAGAACATGACCTATCACGAATATATACCGCATACCGACCGTTTGGATTATATGTCCCCGATGTCGAATAATACGGCAATTGCTTTGGCAATAGAAAATGCTATCGGTATTGAAGCGCCGCCACGGGCACAATGGATACGTACTCTTGTCTGTGAAGTAGCGCGAATTTCTTCCCATCTTATGGCTATGGGTGCTACTTCGATGGATGTGGGAGCATTGACTTTGTTTTTGTGGACATTCCGCGAGCGCGAGAATATCTATGATATATTTGAACTTATCTGCGGTGCACGTTTTACGACAAGTTATACGCGTATTGGTGGTGTGGCTAATGACATCAATGACGATACTTTAAAAATGCTGCGCAAATGGCTTAATCATTTTGCGGTGGAATTGCGTCGCTTTGAAGCATTGGTCAATCGTAATCGCATCTTTGTTGAGCGTTTGGCAGGTGTTGGATATATGCCACCCGAAAAAGCCATAGCTCTTGGTTTGACAGGTCCTTGCTTGCGTGGCTCGGGCATAGCTCGCGATTTGCGTCGTGATGAGCCGTATTTGCTGTACAATGAACTCGACTTTGATGTTATCACGAATAATGATTGCGATGTGTGGGGCAGATATTTGGTGCGTGTCACCGAAATGAAAGAATCAATGAAAATATTGCATCAGCTTTTGGATAAACCCAAAACAGGTGACTTCATGCTTGATGATGCTAAGAATGTGCTGCCGGGCAAAAGCCAAATTTATACCAAGATGGAAGAACTTATCAGCGATTTTATGCTGGTGAACTTTGGTGCTATGCCTCCGAAAGGCGAAACATATACAGCCATTGAAAGCCCTAAAGGCGAATTGGGATTCTTTATTGTTTCCGACGGCACGGGACATCCGTGGAAACTGAAAATCCGCTCACCCTCATCATCCAATCTGCAGGCATTAAAATTTATGGCAGAAGGTTCTATGATTTCCGATATTGTTGCTATCATTGGTTCTATTGATCCGGTCATGGGCGAAGCCGATAAATAATATAGACTTAGATAATGTCCAATGCTATACCCGATACAAACTCGTATCGGGTATTTTTTTATTATCTCGCAGGGTAGCATCAACACTAAGTGCGGTTATGTGGTAGTTTTTTCTTTCAATATTTTGCCATTTTGATAAAACACCGTATTTTTGCACTCCCATTCGGGCTGTTATGGTCAGGTAGCTCAGTTGGTAGAGCAGAGGACTGAAAATCCTCGTGTCGGGGGTTCAATTCCCTCTCTGACCACATTGTAAAGAGGTAAGTGTTTCAGAAATGAATACTTACCTCTTTGCTTTAGAAGCAGGTTGCAAGTCTGTCGGGAATTTTTTATGAAGAAGAAGCAAACATTTTACACAATTAATCCGTAATTTGTTTGACAGACCATCTTTGACTTGCCGAAGATTGTACACAGAGACAAAGTATTCTTCTTGTATGACATGCCTTCTGAATCACAAAACTTCGTTCTATACTGTTGTTAGCTCGGAAATAGTTACTGCAAATTATTTCAAATACTGTAAGTATTGTTTTTATCATTGTTCTACTACCTACTCAAAGAATACGATAGAAAGAAAAGACGGATTATTCTTTTCGTGCCGAGATTTTGCGCTTTTTTCGAATTCTCTTGATGATGACAATCAGAAGTGGTACTAAAAGAACTATGGGCCATAAGCTTATCATCCATACAGTGAATTCAACAATACCTATCCAGCCATAGCTAAGAGATCGTTTCACCTTTTCAATAAACCCACCTTGCAGCTGAGGTTCATAAATATATTCTTTTTCATTGAATAATCGTATATGCAAGGTGCTGTATGCCACTTGATCATCCAAATAGCGCAAGCGCCCTTCTTTGCTTTCTATTTCTTCTTCAAGTGTACGGATGGAATTTTCAACCGTGACTATATCATCAATGTTCTGTGCTTTTGCTAATAATTCCCGATAGCGTTGCAAATATGCCCGTTTATGTGCCAAGCGTGTTTGTATATCCACATATTCTTCCGTAATGTCCCGAGCTTGAATGCTTTTATTGACAATGGTATTACCACCATTTTCTAAAGCAATAATAAGTTTATCAAAATGAATGGCAGGCACTCTTATCATTAATTGATGAGAAATTTCATGGGAATTATTTTCTGATTCCTCTTTTTCATAATAACCGTCAATTTTTTTGAGAATAGTATCTATATTCTTTTTCGCTTCGGCTATACTTTCTGTGCGAATGGACATTGAGCCATCTTTAATGATTTTCTTTTTATCTGCCTGTGATGTAAAAGACAGAGGTGCTTCTTTATCTTCTTTACTTTGTGGTGATTGTGTATTATCAAATTGCTCACTACCGGATGGCAGTGCTATACGAAATTTTTGAACTGAGGAATCTTGGATATTTTCTTGTTCATCTTTACAAGAAGAAAAACAAATCAGAATGAGCAAAAGCACAAAAATTTTTTTCATATATATTCCCTTTATGACTATAGGTCAATAATATTAATACTCGAAATTGTCTGATATTGGAGTTTTCGGTATTTCTCATCTTTATACATTGCGAAAATCAATCCTACACATCTGCTTAATCTCTCACATCCTGTTATGTTCAGATAATTACGGAATAGTGACGGTGCCAATATCCACAACTTCTTTTTTACCATTCATTCGCAAAGTAATTTCTTGTTTTTTTTCCTGAGGTGTACCATAATTTGTCCAAATATAAGCAGTGATTGTTGTTGGTCCTGCGATGGATTGTTGTCTGTCCCCATAATAATGTGCTTTGATGGTATAGGTGCCTGAAATCGGTTTTTTGAGTGAAAATTCTTCGGGTCCATAACCGCCCGTTAAATCACGTGATAAATTTCCTCCGATTTTTGTACGCGGATTGCTATAATAACATTTTTCTTTTTGCGGATCAATCACCCATAAATCAATATCACAATTATCTGCGTCCCAATCTACGACAATGCGTAATCCTAATGGTTGAACCATTAATAATTCGGGGTGAATATGATTGGTTTTTACCGATGTGCCTGCTTTGGCAATAAGTGCATTCATTTCTGTTAAAGCAATAGTCTGAATTTCAGGAAAACGGCTGTCCCATTCGCGTTGTGACAAAGCATATAATGTATCCACTGCTTCTTGATACATACCCGCTTCGGCAAGTGCTAATGCCAGATCACGCATGGATTGTGGTTCTTCTTCGCGCATGGTATAAACTTCTCTGAATATTGCCACTGCTTCGGAGGCAAAACCATACTGTAATAATCGTCTGCTCAAAATTCGTAATAATCGTTGACTTTCAATTTCTAATTCGGCAAGATTGGAAATAATACGCAATGCTTGTTCTTTTTGACCTTTTTGATAAAAAATATCTGCGGCGTCCATATAAAACATCGGTAAATGTCCAAAATTCTGGCGTAATTGTCTATAAACACTATAACGTTCTTTATCGGATGCATTGAGTAATTCTGCACTATATGTCATGGTCGGCACAGGTTCTGCAAGTGCAATTTTCGGTGGCTGTGCTGTGGGAGTGCGAGAAGATTCCACCGATGCTCTATTAAGATTAGTATTTTCTTCGACAGCGAATGTACTTGAAGTAACTCCTCTCTGAACGGCTGAACCTAATCCTCCCGTGAATTGATTCGACATATTTTGACCATCAACAAGGAGTTCTGTGTTTTCCGGTCTTGAACCACGGACAACAAATGCATTATTATCTGCAATAATACCAGAAGAAAGTGTTACAGCATTCTGAACAGATTCTACGGCAATTATGGTATTATTTGCTCCACTTCTTTCTCGGGCTGATCCCTTTGCTGCTCCACTGACTGAGTCTTTGACTGTCTTTTTTCGTCTTTTTTCGTCTTCTATTTTTTGGAGAAAATCAGTATTATACCATTCTTTTCTTTCTGCCATTTGGCTAATCGTTTTTTGCAGAGTATTTGTGTGTTTATTTTGTGCTATACTGTCTTGTATTTTTACTAATTTAAAATATTCTTTACGCATTTCTTCCGTTGGCGGTACAATGTTATACAACACATAATCCGATAATTGCTCCAAAACAATAAGTGAGGTATTGCGCGTTACTAAAGAAAAATCTTTACCGAGCGCCGTGATATTTTTACTGTTTTTTTCATATTCCATATCAAGTTCAGAAAGTTTTTTTTGTGCCCATAGGCGAGGAACCAAAGGATGAGAATATGCTGATTTGACGGTAAATATTTGTTGTGAAAGTATTGTTTTACCAATGCCGAAACGTAATGTGAGAGAAAATACGGAGTCTTTGCTGCGTCCGGCAAGAGAAAAATTCCCTTGTAAGGGTTGGGCAATAGAAGGAAAAATATCCATAGGAACAGAACATTCAGCACCGAGAAAGTGCAAAGGAATGGTTGTTAATCTTTTGACAATTTCATCAGCAGATAATCCGATGGCATTAATATATTGACCACCGGAAGCCAAAGCAATATTGCGCAAATAACCATGTTCTGCACTTTGCGCCGCATGAAGTACGGTGATGGGTACGGCATTGTGATTGACCGCAGGCGCTTTACCAAATGTTTGAATGCCATCACTGACAAGGATAATTTCATCTGTTTTATAGGAAGAAAAATCACAGGCATCAAATGTTGTTGCGCCATCAGGAACTAAATTCTCTATCGCTTTTCGCAAAAGTGAGCTATTTGTATATTTCCCTATGTCCCGTGCTTGTAAGGCAAATTCGATAAGCCGAACAGAATATGTGCCGCATCGCTGCAAATATTGTTCTAAAGCATCAAGAATCAGTGCTTTATTGTTTTTTTGCGATGACCCCGAATTATCCCATATAAGTGTTATTGTTGTGGGTAATGTTTTCTCTATGATTTTTGATTCGGGCACACCGGTTATATAACAATAATATGAATTGTCTTGTTCTCTTTTACCTGTGAAAATGCGGAGTGAATCATCAATACCTGCCGGTAATAAAAGAGTGAGCGGACGATTGGCAGTAAAGCGTTGAGCAGAAAATTCGGCAAAAAAACTTTTTTCTTTTTGTGTGAAAATAATATTATCAAAATCATTATATCGTAAATCGGGAGCTAAGGTACGATGACGTAACTGTACTTCTAAAGAAAAAGAATCAATGGGATTTTTATGTTCTAAAGGCAAGAGAAAAAGCTGTCCTTCCTGAGTACGTTCCAATTGTTGTTCATACGCCAGAATAATACGTTTATTGTTCTTTGGTGTAATTGGGTACACTCTTGCACGAAAGATATTCCCTTTACTCATTTCCAATAAAGCAGGGTCAACATTTCTGCGAACAATACTTTCAAATACGCGGCGACCTTTTGCTTTTTCTACTACTACACCTTCACGCATTGTGCCATTTAATTCCATAGCAAAACGGGAAACGGTATTTCCTTCCGCAAGCGGAAATAGTAATTCACCTTCGAGGATGCGATCTGTTTCATTAAAAAAAGTCATATCCATTGTTGTAATGGCAATATTGCCGATAATATCACTTTTGATATGCAGACCCGATAAACGCAGCGGATATTCTTTGCCATCATCAGTTTTTACCATTAATGAAGGGGCGGAATATTGTTCTTTCGATTGTTGTTGATTGACAGAAGGTGGTTTTTGTCCATATCCCATCATAATCGAAGTAAAAAAACAGAGGTACATCCAAGCTAAAGTATATTTCGTATTCATCATTATTCTCCTTTTTTTATTATCGTTGTACTATTAATCGTTGGGCAATGCGCTCGCCTTTATCTGTTTGCATTATAATCATATACATACCGCTTTTTTCAATACTCGAAAGCATAAGAGTAAGAGTATTGTCACCTTGTGGAAATTGTTGAGCATCTATGGCTGTATCGAGCAATGAACCAAACATATCAACGATGGTAACTGTGCATGAGCGTGGTTGAGAAAGCGTGAAAGCAAAGCGCACTTCATAATCAGGTGTAGGATTCGGATACACCCGTGATTGGATAATTGCCCCATCTTCTTCTAAATGCGATGCTGTATAAAATTGTTCACCGGTTTTTGGTTTTATTGTTGGACTCTGTAATTCTTTGTGTAATTGTGCAGCATAGTGTTCCGGCAAAGCTCTAAGAAATTGCTCTGTCGGCTCAAACCATAATAGTACTTCTGTTTTTTTGAAAAAAGGATCATCGGGATTTTCTATAGATGCCATGACAGGGACTAAACCATTTGCCGATGGCATAAGAATATCTGCTTTTTCATGTAATCGTCTGACGGCATTATGAAATACTTTATCATCAGGTGAATAATAGGAAAATAATGGTTTATTATTGCTATAACCGGTAATCATTAATGGTGCAATAGCCGTATGAGCGGAATCGGTAATTCTTATATCACCGACACCATTGGAACGAACGGTCACCTTGCGTAAAGAAAGGATATTTTCTCCGCCGAGCCGTTCTACGATTATTTCATCATCCAGTCCACGTTTTTTTGCTTCTTTGCGCACATCAAGCCGTGCATTTTCGGTATATGTCAATTTATCTTTTGTGAGTGTAATGCCTAATTTTTTGAATTGTTCGGCTGTTAGAGAAAGCATACCGGGCATAGAAATATCATTCTGTGCTTGGGAGTTATCCGCTGTTTGTCCCATCATTGTATCAAAAGAATGTGGCGCAGTTGCAATTGTTTGCTCGGCGTGCGTTTTTTCCGATAATGGTGATGATTCCGGATTGGCATTTTTCATCTCTTCGTTTTGTGAAGCAAAGGTCATCGGTTCATCGGCAAGTATTTCATTGCGGCTATCGGCTAATGGGGATTGTGTGGTGCTCGTCGTCGGAGAATCACCGAAATCAAATCCATAATAGAGGACGATAAATCCAATGGCAGCGGCAGCAGATACGCCGGCAATTTTACCGGAAAATGGTAAGCGTTGTATCCAAGGCAAGGGTCGCAAACGCGGCTGTGCTGTGCCGGCATCGGCTTGAGCCATCATGGTGCGTATATCAGATTCCGACATAAGAGATGTATCGGTTTTCATAGTCTTTGAGTTTTGTAAGAGTTGTGAAAGAGTTGGCTTCGACATAAATTTTCCTTAGACAGAAATGGGGAGAATTATTCATGAACGCGGAGCAATTCGGCAAGCCGTCGTCTGCCTCGTGCCACACGTTGTTTGATATTGGATAAAGTACTGCCCTGTATTTGTTGTATTTCCTGAAGAGACATTCCCCCAACTTCGAACATGAGGACAGCTTCGCGCATGGGTTCGGAGAGTGTTTCCATGGCACGATACATAATGGCAATATCCGCAGCTGTGTCGGGCATAGTACCTCGGTCGGGGATTTCCATTGCAAAGTCTTCGTCGTAATCGGCACGAAACTTTTTATGACGGAATGAGCGTTTGTGCACATTGCTTGCGATAGTAAAGAGATAGGAAAGAAATGCTTCCTTGTTGCGCAAAGAATCGAAGTTCTGATATGCACGTAAGAGAGTATCGTGCAAGAGGTCTCTCGCCGTATCGCGATTATGTGTCATCGAAAGAATGTATCGTTCAATCTTATGCTGGACAGGATTGAGCAAAGCCATAAATTCTTGTTGTTTTTCTTCAGAGGTCATAGTGTCGGTTTTCGATTGATTCGGCTGACAAGGGGTAAGATGCACGAGCCGAAAAGGAAGTTACTTTTCTTGAATTTTGTACATTTGAGCATAGTCGAATTCGGAGAAAAGAAGATAAATTTTGAAAGTAATTGCCTTTATTTTTTTCAAGACCGCTATTTTGCATTCCAAAAACAGCAATTTTTCATTCAATTTACCATGTTAGTAAGGATTAACGTATGAAAATTACCTCTACAATGATGGAGAATATTTTACTATTGGCAATCGAGGGTCGAGTGGATACCAATACCGCTGCCGAAGCCGAAGAAGCTATTATCACGACAATAGACAATGGTGCTGCGCGCCTTGCTGTTGATTTTTCGGGTCTTGATTATGTGAGTAGTGCCGGCTTGCGGGTTTTCTTGCTTGCAGCAAAGAAAATGAAAAAAACCGGCGGTCAAATGGTGCTTTGTGGCATGAAGCCGATTATCAAAGAAGTGTTTGATATGTCAGGTTTTTCGGCACTGTTCATCATTCTCGGCACAAGAGAAGAGGCATTGAACTCTTTGAAATAACCATGCAGAAAGTGTCGTGAAATTGTCGTAGCGATTGTTTTACAATTCCATTGCAACTTTGCAGTTATATTGATGTGAATCCAATATCACGCGGGCAGTCACATGTCTAAATTGTTATCATTTGTTCCAACGTTCGTTAATTTATGAGCACAACACGTAATCGTAATCCGTTTATCGGTCTGAGAAGTTTTGAAACCGATGAGCAGCATTTATATTTCGGACGGGAAAAACAAGTAGCCGAAGCCACAGAGCGTTTGCAATCTAATCGGTTTCTTGCGGTTATCGGTTCATCCGGCAGCGGTAAATCATCGCTTGTCCGTGCCGGCGTTATTCCAACTATCGAACAAAGTAATGTTTCCGGTAATTCCTTATGGAAACGCTTATTATTAAGACCCGGAGATAATCCGCTCGGACGTTTGGCGGCTTCTATGGCGGAAAATTTGCGTAGTGTATTGCCGCCATCATTCCATCAAGAAAGTACTATTGTTGAAGCCTTACGCAGGCAAGAGTATGGTTTCATCACCGAAGCTGTTTGTAGTTCCGGAGCAAATATTCTGCTTGTTGTGGATCAATTTGAAGAAATATTCCGTTTTCGTCAATCGGATAATGAGAATGCGGACAGTGATGCACGATTATTTATCGAAGCATTACTTTTCTTCACCAAGACTACATCGTTCAATGCGGCTGTGATCATAACAATGCGCTCGGACTTTTTGAGTGACTGTTCCGACTATGTGAACTTAACGGCAATTCTTAATACAGGCAGTTATCTTGTGCCGCGTATGACCATGGATGAATTTCGTGCTGCTGTTCGTAAACCTGTCGAATCATTCGGTGCTGCCATAGATACGAGTTTGGTTAATAGAATTATTACTGAAGCCGGCGATGATACGGATGTCTTGCCCATTTTACAACATGCCATGATGCGGACATGGGATTTTTGGCGAGACAATGACATAGAATCCAAACCCATAAGTGAAGAGCATTATGAAGCCGTAGGAACCATTCACGAGGCATTGCAGCGACATGCAGAAGAAATCTATGGAGAACTTACAACTGAACCTGACAGACATATTGCAGAAAAGTTATTCAAGGCATTAACGAATCTGGGTGATGATAAACGCGGTACTCGTCGCCCGACACCATTATATGAGATATGTGCCCTTGCCGGTGCAAAGCAAGAAGATGTTGTTGCGGTGATAAATCGTTTCCGTCGTGACGGGTGTGCATTCCTTATGCCTCCACCATCCACCATCCTCGATTCTGACACAACGATAGATATTTCCCATGAGAGTCTCATGAGATTGTGGGGACGCTTAAAAACATGGGTGGACGAAGAAGTACGCTCTGCCCAACTGTATATCGGTTTATCAGCCACAGCGCAATCATATCAGCAAGGCAGAACCAGTTTACTAGTCAATCCTGAATTGCAAATTGCTTTGGATTGGCGTATGCGTAATGATATTAACCATACATGGGCAATGCGCTATGACGGCGGTTATGAGCGCGCCATGTTGTTTTTGGATCAAAGTGAAAAAGAGTTTATTCGCGAAACCGCACGCAAAGAATTACAGCAAAAACGTGAGCTGAAAAGAGCACGCGGCTTTGCATTCTTTCTCGGTGCTGCATCTGTGGTTTCGGTCTTACTTACTATCGGGGCATTAGTCTTAAAAATTGATGCCGACAGTAATGCAGTAAAAGCATTAACTAAAGAATCTGAAGCTAAGACACAGCAAAAAGAAGCAGAAAAACAAAGAAAAGAAGCACTTGCTCAAACAAAAATTTCTGAACAACATCAAGAAATAGCACGCCATCAACGTGAAATAGCAGAAAAGGAAAAGAAAAATGCTATTGAGCAAAAGCAAATAGCCCAAATGCAAAAAAAAGAAGCAGAACAACGTAAAGCCGAGGCAGTGCATGAACGAGGCATTGCCGTTGAGCAAAAACAAATAGCCGAAGAGCAAAAGAAAAAAGCCGAAGAACAAAAAAGAGAAGCTGACAAGCAACGTGAGGAAGCTGTAAAACAGAAAAAAGAAGCCGATGAGCAGCGGGACAAAGCAACAAAGTTACGCTTGCTTTCTATCGGACGTTCAATGGCAATCCAAGCATCTGTGCTGGCAAAAAATCCGAAAGGCGATAAAGATTTACCGTCATTACTATCGTATCAGGCATATAATTTTACTGTGAAAAATGGAGGCTCCGGCTATGACCCTGATGTGTTCAAGGCATTATTTGCTGTTGCTGATGATAAAGAAGATAAACCCATTTTGCGAGGACATACCGATGCTGTACGTGCCGTGGCAATGCAACCTAAAGGACAATATTGCGCCAGCGTTGGTGATGACGGCGAATTACGCTTTTGGAATCCCGAAAAACCTTCTATGACAAGTGTGCGTATGAAACCTAAGGAAACAGGCGGCAGTGATGCTCGCTCGGTTACATTCAGTGCTGATGGTCGCTATGTAGCAGCAGGATTTTTTAATGGTGTGGTGAATATTTGGGATATGAATAATCTTTCACAGCAACCTGTTGTTTTAATGGGAAATACCTCATCGGTAAATTGCCTTTCTTTCGATATACAAGGTAATTCAATTATCATAGGATGCTCAGATGGTTCCCTTAAAAAATGGACAATTTCTTCGCCCGCATTACCACAAACACTCTATAACTTTGGATCAAAAATCAATGCACTTGATATGAATAAAGAAGGCTCATTTCTTGTCACAGGATCGGAGGATGGTTCCATTCGTCTTATACCGTACAATCGTCCGGACGACAAAATTTTTGTGGTTCAGAGCGCAGGTAAACCGGTCAGAGCCGTAGCATATACCCCAAATGGTGATATGTTCGGTACGGCAGATGGCGGGGGCAATGTGCGTTTATGGAAGGGTGCTAATGGATTGAGGCATTCGGAATTTGTGGGGCATACTTCAGGAGTTAACAGCTTGGCATTTTCTCCGACAGGTTCGATGATGGCTACGGCAAGTTTCGATAGAACAGTACGCATGTGGGATTATTCCAAACCTTCTCAATCTCCGGTGGTATTTGACGGACATGATAATTGGGTTTATGGCGTAGCATTCGATAAATCAGGTGATAAAATTATTTCGGCTTCGGCAGATAAAACAGTTCGTTTTTGGGCTTCGCGTCCCGATGTGCTGGCACGTAAAATTTGCAGCCGCACACAAAGAAAATCATTAAGCGATGATGAATGGTTCAAGTATGTGGGCGATGATGTTCGTCAGGAGGAAATATGCCAGTAAAAATACTTCGTTTTTTCCTCACGTTTATTGTATGTTGCCTCATATATACCATAAATGCCTCATCACAAGAATGTGGTGATGTTGCTTTAGCAGATGCACGAAAATTTTATGAAATAGGACAATTTGATCGAGTATTTTCTACTCTGGAACCTTGCATTGATAATAATGGATTAAATGATAAACAAAAAGTACAGGCATACCGATATTTGGCAATGAGTTTTCTGGCTCTTGACAGTAATGATATTGCCTTGGCAAGCGTAGGAAAATTATTAAAAATTGAACCGAATTTTGAACCCGATTTATTTGACCCCGTCCGATTTATTGAACTTGTGACGCTGATTAAACAAAATAGCAAAAGAGTATTGGTAACTTCTGTGTCGAAAAAAGCGGAGGATTTATTGGCTGCTCCCGCAACGGTTATGGTTATTACTCGTGAGCAAATTCTTCGCCGCGGTTATCTTGACTTGGAAGCAGTATTAAGTGATTTACCCGGTTTTGCAATTTCACGTACATTCGGAGCAACATATTCCAATATTTACACACGTGGCTATCGTTCCAATAATACCGACCGTACAATGGTATTGGTTGATGGTGTGGAAGAAAATGATTTATGGACAAATATTGCCTATTTCGGGCGACAGTATCCATTAAGTAATGTCAAAAGAATTGAAGTGGTGTATGGTCCTGCATCAACGATGTATGGTGCCAATGCTTTTTTAGGCGTTATCAATATTATTACCAAAGAACCCGATGAATATATTGGCGATAATGCTTCTCTTGGTGTGTCTGCCCATGCAAATTATGGTTCATGGAATACACGCTATGCCGATGTTACTCTTTCGGGTAAAACATCGGGTATGGCTTTATCATTAACCGGGCGTGTGTTCCGTTCTGAAGAAATGGATTTATCTCGTTTCCCCGATTATGATTATTCGCCCTCATTTTATGATAATTTCGATTATCAATCAGCTCTTAGCATCACGTCAAATGCCGCATCGTTTGTCAGAACTAATAATTTAACGGATAATAATCCGCTTTATACTATTGAACGTAATGGCAGCGGCGATACTACTGCCGTACGGCTTACCCAAGCCGGTGCAGAGAAAGCTCGTAATTTCGACAAAGGTGCTTTGCAGGAAAATGTAAATGGTAATCCGGTGCGTTACTCTAATATTACCGACACATATTTGCTTGGCGCAAAAATGACCATATCCGATTTTACTTTGTCATTTCAAACATGGCGTTCGGAAACAGGCGGCACAACATATTTTACAGACAATAATGAAGCCGGAGCAAAAAATGGCTCTCTCTGGATACCGCTGCAAACAGCATTTTATGTGAAATATGAAAAACAAATTAATGATAATCTTTTTATCAGTAATTTAACCCAATACCGTTCTCATGAATTAGATGATGATACCAAAGCTGTGTATCTTTTAAACTATTCCAATGGAGGGCGTAATTTAGCTCGATTATTAGCCGACAGAGCACCTGTGTGGATAACCGAATATTATTATGTTCTTTCACGACAATTACGGAATGAATTAAAGGCATTATTTACCTTAGGACCATCCTTTGATATTATCAGTGGTCTTGAAGTACGTTCTTCACAAATTCAAGGTGATTATCTTATCTCTTATGCGCCCCCGCCAGTGGACAGCGGCACATCATCAATCGGTCCTGGCGGCGACAGTTTCGATCAACAAGATATAGGACTTTATGTGCAATCAACATATAGAGCAACGGATAATATAAAAATTGTGCTTGGCGGGCGTTATGACCAAACCCGCATCCGTAGCGTTGCACAATCCGCATTTAATCCGCGACTTGCTGTCGTGTTTACACCCGGTGATTTTGTATTTAAAGGAATTTATGCCACTGCTTTCAAACAACCGGCAATTTATCAGCGATACTCCACGAATACCGCACGTCAAGTGACAAATCCCGGATTAGATAATGAAAATGTCAGTAATATTGAAGTCAGTGCCGGATGGAAAATAACGGATGATATTTTTGCAGAAGCATCATATTATCGTGCTTCGTATGATAATGTCGTGGGTACAGTATCTGTTATTAATCCAAAAACAGGTAGTCCGACAACAAAAAATGATGGAGTCGGCTCGCTGCGTATTCAAGGTATTCAGGCATCAGTGACAGCACAATTAACATCGCATTATTCACTCTACGGTAATTTTACATACACCGATCCTTATAATACAGAAAAAGGTGAAGTACGTGTGGGTGATATACCTTCCGTTTCCTTTAATGTGGGTGCGGATGCTTTGTTCTGGGATATTATTCGTGTGAATATTCGTGCGAATTATATCGGAGAACGTCCTACCGGAGTGGGTACTTCCGTGCCTGCAAACCCTTTTGGAACATTCAGTTCGGTACTTTTACTCAATGGTACAATATCTGTAGAAAAATTAGTTCCCGGAATAACAGGACAATTAATTCTCAACAATATCACAAATCTTGAATATTTTGATCCGGGTGTACGCAGTGCCGATGGTGGTTTCTATTCGGCACGCACTCCGCAAAGAGAGCAAAATATTATGTTCCGCATTATGTACGACTTATAATATCTTTATACTTTATGACATCTCACGGCAATTCTTATACGCATGATACAATGTCAAAACACGTAGTGTCCGAAAAAATGGACTATGATTATATGAAACCACGTGAATTATGTTATCATACCGATGAAATAGTTCCCGATATATCTTTACCTGATTTTATTGCGAGCTCCTTGCAGATTATTGAGCAAACTATCGTAGAAAAAAATCTTATATTTCGTCGGGCAAATATTGCAGATATTGAACAATTATTTGCATTTATAAAAACGCGTTATCCTTTAGATATTGCCGAAGAAATAAGCACCTATGATATTTATCGGTTTATTACTTTTGGTCATGGCTTAGTCGTCCAAACACAGCAAGGTAATATTGTTGCCTGTTTATTCGAGGTCGGTTATGATACAATAGACAGAACATCATATACATTGCGTTTGGCAGTTGATCCTGTATTGAGTGGATTGAATATTGGTCAAGCATTGATTGAATATTCTTGTTTGCTGGCGATGAAACGCGGTTCTAAAGTAAAACGCGGATTATTGGATTTAGAAAATTTCCCTTCCGCACACATTCTCATCAATAAAGTCGGCTGGATTGCAGAAGCCTTCTACCCAAATCTTGCTCCATTGGGCACATGCTTTACTATATGTTTGCCATTACATAAACGCGGATTTTTGCAAAATAGAGTGAATATTTCCGCTTTACCTCATTATATATCACACAAAAAAGAAAATAAAGATTATGTTGTAGCTCCTGCTCATAGCATCGAATATATTCATCAAGCATATAAAGAAAATTTCCGTGTGATTGCCTATATCAAAAAAGGTATTCTCAATAATCATGATAATTTCTTTTTAGTGCCTGCATCAACTCTGTATTCATAAATTTCGACAATAGTGCTCATGCCGGTCTTTGAGCTATATAGAGTATAATGGAGAATAACAATATGCCGGATTATACATTTTCTCCAATCGGTTATATTCAAACCCTTCGTGAAAAAAAATACGAAGCTCCTCGTCAGCCCGATGTCGGTCATCAAAATATTACTTCGGTCATAGAATTATTGCCTCATTGTAATTATGAACAAGCTTTGGATGATATTCAAGGATTTGAACGTCTGTGGCTACTCTATGTGTTTCATAAAAACACTCATTGGAAACCCAAAGTACGTGTGCCGCGGGGCAGAACAAAACGAGGTGTTTTTGCCACACGTGCGCCATATCGTCCCAATAATATAGGTATTTCATGTGTTCGATTACTTGATATTCGTGGCAGACATATTATTATTGCCGATGCCGATATTCTTGACGGTACTCCACTTCTTGATATTAAACCCTATATTCCTTATATGGATTCTTTCCCTTTATCGCGAGCAGGTTGGGTGGATGAACTTGCCGATGTACCTGTATTCAATATTCAAGAAAGCCCCGATGTAAAAATCATATTAGATACTTGTGTGTCGGAGGATGACAGCTTATTGCGTATGACTATTTACGATATGTTAAGCAATGATCCTTATCCGCATCCGTATAGAAGAATTAAATATATTGACAATAATATATTTATGCTGGCGGTGCGATATTGGCGAATTACATATAGTATTGATGAAAATATTATTACTTTGCAATCCATCAAACGTGAGGAATAATTATGAGCAATTTTAGTGATATTATAAATAGGATACTCTCATGACTATCGGTATTTCTATGATTGTGCGTGACGCGGAGCATACAATTGAACGTGCTTTGCAATCATGTACATTTGCTTCACAAATTGTGGTCGTGGACACAGGCTCAAAAGATGCCACTCCACATAAAGTGTTACGCTATGGTGCTGAATTACATTTTCTTACATGGCGTGATGACTTTTCATTTGCTCGTAATTATGCTCTGGGATTTATGCGCACAAATTGGATAGTACAACTTGATGCCGATGAATATATTGAAAACCCTGAACAATGGGCTAAAAGTATTGCAACCATACATGATACACATACTATTGCGGGAGGGCGCATACAATTGGGTAATGTATTGGAATCGGGAGAAAGTCGCCATCATCATTCTTATACACGATTGTTCAGAAATAATCGTGATTTTTATTATGAAGGTTCTATTCATGAACAAATTGCACCTTCTATTGAAAAAGCCGGTTTTGTGATAGAAACATTGCCATTATCAATTATCCATGTCGGATACCAAGAAAATAATCAACAAAAATATGAGAGAAATGCTCGTATTATTGATGCAGAATTAGTAGGAAATCCTGATGATCCTTTTTTATTGTATCATGCCGGAAATACGGCTTTTGCTCTTCATAATTATACAAAAGCCCACGAGTATTATGTGAAAGTCCATCAAAGCACACAATTATCGGAGGAACAACAAGATATAATACGAATGCGGCTTGCACAAATAGCAATTGCTCAATCGGATTATGCCGCTGCAAAACAGTATATGCAAAACCCATCGGCATATAGTGAAATTGAAGGACTGCGTCAGTATCTTTTAGGGTCAGTATTTGCCATCGAAGGGCATTATGCCGATGCCATTGCTTCATTACATAATTCTCGTATTTCTTCAATGGTAAACAGAAAAAATGTTGCTGAATTTATTCAACAATTACGTACATTAATCTAATTTTTTATTACAAAAGTGAGAATTATTATGGAAAATTTCGATCGCAAAAGTCATTGGGAAAATATTTATCGTACCAAACAACTTGATGAGGTAAGTTGGTATCAGCCCACACCGGAAACATCGCTCCATTTTCTCGAGTATTTTTCTGTACCTCTTCATGCAAAAATTATTGACATCGGCGGTGGCGACAGCTTTTTTGTTGATTATTTGCTTGATAAGGGCTATCAAAATATTACTGTTCTTGATATTTCCCAAGCTGCTATTGAAAGAGCGCAACAAAGATTGGGCGAAAAAGCCATAAAAGTGCAATGGATTGTAAAGGATATAACACAATTCGAACCAATGCAAGAGTATGATTTTTGGCATGACCGTGCCGCTTTCCATTTCCTAAATAATGATAGAGATATTGCTGCTTATCTTTCCATAGCGCAACAGTGTCTGTCCCTCGATGGGATTATGGTTATAGGAACATTCTCCGATCAAGGTCCAAAAAAATGCAGTGGTATTGAAATTACACAATACTCGGAAAGTTCAATGACAGAAAAATTATCGGATCATTTTCAAAAAATACATTGTCTTACCGTAGATCATACAACGCCATTTGAGACAATACAAAACTTTATATTTTGCAGTTTTAGAAAATTACCCAAGCAGTAACATTACGTGTAGAGAATCTCACAAAACACTTTCATGTAAAGACTTGTTCCAGATAATGATTGCAGGCACGCAGAGTATGCCGAACAATAGACCGCAGCCATATAATGCTATGTGTAAAGAAAATTTATCGGCTATATAGCCCATAAGCGGTGCGATAATAACAAAAATCATCCGCATAATCAGCATTCGCACACTTAATATGGTTGCGCGTTTGTCGGATGTGATATATCGGTTAATATATGTTGTTGCAATCGGGTTACCTATACCTCGTATGCAGGAAAATAAAAGAATAAAAGGTATAGACCATAAATCTATTGTTCCGGTTATCATATAAGAAAAAAACAAGAGAAATGATAAAACGATAAAGGTCTTTTCTCCCGCATATTTTTCTATTCTATGCGCATGAAAAGAAGCAAAGCCCGCGGTTGCATTGAGTATTGCCCATGAAAATCCGAAAAGCCATAATGGAACACCGGCTTGTTTCATCACCGGCTGAACAAACCACACCATTGTTAATGTGCCCGCAGAGATAATTCCCGATAATAGTAATAATGCACGTAATTGTTTATGCAAAAATGTTTCACGCACAATCATCAAAATTCCTCGCATGGTCGTATGTGATTTCACAGCAATATGACGTTTTGGTTCAACAAGTAACCATGCCACAGGCACAGACAATGCCGTAAAAAACACCTGCACAAATAATGGCAAATCAAGAGAAATCATGGCTAAAAAACCACCTGCTATGGAGGCAAGACTTTCGGAAAAATTCCCGACAGATAATTGCTGCCCTTCTTTTTGCAGTGACTGTGCTTCTTGATGCGTTTCTGCTAAAGAGTCAAATAACATTGCTGAATCCGTCCCGGAAATAAAACTGATTCCGACAGCCAAAATGATTTCTGCAATAATAAAATGAGTAGTATTTTGTGCAATACCATAGATGCCAAAACCCACAGTAGAGCAAAGTGTACCAATAATCATAGTGCGTCGCCGCCCCAGCAGATCGGAAAAATACCCTGACGGCACTTCGGCAATAACCATAACAGCAGAGAATATTGCTTGAATCAGCATAATATCTGTCATGGATAAGCCCTTTGCTTGGAAGAATAATACCAAAATAGGTATCATCACTAAAAATGACTTCAAAATTTGAAGAATCATAAGAAGCCGAATATTATTTGCTGCTGTTCTCATGGGAAACTCCGAAAATAAAAAAAGCGACCGAGTATGAGTCGGTCGCTTCGGGAGATAAAAACTATGATAGTGTCTATTATTCTATGCGACCTTGTACGGTGAAAATATCACATACCGGATTGGGTACGACAATAGTGAACGATGTTAGCACCGCTGAAATACCGCAAAACACAGTAAAGTGCTGTGATACGTTTTTCATATTGTCAGATAAATTCCACATAAAAAGTCGTTTTTGCTTTATAATTGAATAATAATGCTCTACAAATAAGTATTGCGAATAAGAAGGATAAAAAATCGCGCCAAATTTTGAGTATCATGAATAATACATCATAACTGCAATGATGGACATTACTCTACAAACAAAAAATTATTACAGAAAAGTAAATCTTAGTCGTGCTTCAAGTATAACTATTGAATCAACGATTGATTTCTGTACCAGTTGCTAAACATGTGTTACACAAAATCAAACATATTTATGTATAGAGCGTAATTACTCTATATTGAGTATCTAATACTTTGAGGAATTGCAGGAACACCAACTCTGCCTGTATATGCTAAATATCTTTGTCGTAATTGTTGGATATAAGGCGAATTAACTTTATATCTTCTTGATTTGATTCTATCTTTTAGATATGAACCTTTATACAACTCCAAACAAAACCGAAAATCAATCAATGCTGTAATTACTTTAGAATCACTTGTGACAAAATTCGGTAATAAATGAATTCTTGGCGGTTCTTGATTATACGCTCTATTTATAGTGGCTTCTCTATTTTCATTATCCTTCTTAATGTTTAATAGATCATCAATTTTTTTAAAATTATCTTTTTCAAAACATAGCAACTCTACGTTTTTATCTTTACTCACCAAAGTGTTCATATCACATTCAGGAGATATGATTATGCCATATTTATCGTTTTCTAAATCATAAACATCTCCTGTCATTATCGCGTCGGTGTCAAGAGTTCTCGTATAATATAAGTATTGGTACAACTTAGTAAGTTTTTTTGAATCAGTTGTGTTTTTAAAATTAGCCTGAGAATATTCTTCAATTTTATCTCTCAGTTCTTTGTTTTGTATCAAGTGTTCAGATAAAATATTTTGAAACAAATTTATCACCTGAACATTCGGGTCAATTGGTGGAGGGTTAATTGGTTCTCCTTTTTTGTCGAATAAAAATGAACTGTAATATAAATCCTTTATCCAATTTGGGTCTGCATTATTAAGTGAACGGAATATATTTTGTATAGCTTGTCCAAGGGTTTTATTCCAAATATTTGGAACAGATAAATGAGAATGTTCTTCGTCCCATTTTTGTATATCAGCCAAAATTCCTTCATATTCACTATCTATTTTTTTTCTATCGGAAGCCTTTATTCTGAATTTAACAGTATTTTCACCATATTTTTTTTTCAATTTTTTTCCAAACTCCGTGTCTTCAAGGTTTTCTTGAGAGTAAACATAAATCAGAGAAAATATGTGTAAATTGTCGTCTTCGAGAAGTTCACTCGCTCTCCTTTCAAAATGAGGCAGATCAGGATCATTAGATTTTTCTTTAAAAGTATAATCAATGATTAAGGCCTTGATGTTGTTGATAGCCAATATTGACGATTTCGTCAAATCAAGATTATCAAGTCCCAATACAGGATATTTATTATGCTTAATAAGCCCTTTGTAAATTCCTTGCATAAACTCCAACGAGTTTAATTCATCATCTGCAAGTAGTATAATTCCTTCCATATTATTGCTCTTGATTGAATTTGATAATGAAATTTGCTCCGGGAAGGAGTTTGTCTTTTTCTTCCTGAACAACAGAAATTTCCCCATTAATACGGAGAAGAATTTCTTTAATAATGTAAAGTCCCAAGCCACGACCGTCTGATTTTAATGAGAAAAATTCGCTAAAAATAAAAGATATAACATCTTCTCTGATGCCTGGTCCGTTATCTGAAATTATCAATGAATTATTTTCTGTGTTTAATTTTATTGAGATTTCTTTTCCTTTTGTTTCATTCTTGTTTACCCAATAAACAGCATTATCTATAAGGTTAATGAGAATTTGAAGTATAAGACCTCTATTGGTCTTAACGATAATATCGTTATCCTTAATAATTTTGACGCTTATCTTTCCTTCGATTTCTCTTCTGAAATATTTCACGACTTTTTCAATACTTTCATAAACGCTTATGTCTTGAATTGCTTTTCTTTGATTTTTGAATAGTGGTTGAATAACTTGCATTTCATCATAAACGAAATTCAAATTCTCGTCAAGTTCGTTTAGTAATGCCAATAATTCTTCGTTTTTATAATCTTGGTTCTTTGCCTTTACTCGAAAGTCTTTTATGTTTCCTCTCATTTTCGATAGCAATGTTAACGCATCATGTGAGGCCTTTTCAACCGCCATTCCGAGACCTGCCAAATCCTCTACAGTTTCCATGCGGTCTTTCATAATTGTATTATGCTTTTGCACCGTGTCCAAAAATTTATTGGCTTTTTCAAGCACTTCTCGATTGTCTATTTTTTCGAGACTTGATTTTAAGGTGTTAAATGACTTTATGACTATTTGATTGGAATCAATAAATGAACGTTCCTTAATAACATTCATTCTGTTTTCATCTATTTTTTTCTCAAGATTTAGCACTTGTGTTACAGCCGTGACCAAGGTTTTAAAATCTTCATATGCCCCATCAATATTCATCATACCTTGACGATTTGTTGAATCTTTAAGTAGAGGGTTTTCTTTTTCACCTTGTCCTATATAAACAAAGCCAGTTAAATCATTATAACTTATATAATCTCCAGCTCTGACACGTGCTCTTAATTTATCCAAATCCAACCAATCGTATCCGGGTTCTCCGAACGGATAAACACGAACTCCATCTCTAAAGAGATAAATGAAGTTCTTTTTTATAAATTGTTCTATTTCCTTAGTTAAAACAGTCTTATCTCTATTTTTAAGATTGAATGCATAAAATGAAAATTTAAACCCACCGCAATTTGGAGTTCTGTCGTTGGCAATAAACCAGTCTTCAATCGTATTAGTTGGATATTGAAATTCACTTAAAGACTCCTTCTTCAGAAGATTTACCCTTCTTTCAATTTTCCTTTTAGGCGAAGTTGATTCATAAGTAAAATATAGGACTCCATCTTCTGAAACTGAGCCATACATTGAGTATTGAGCCCTCTCGATTATATCTTTAAATGTTGTTACATCATCTGGTGCAAACTCTATTTTATCTAAATACGTTCTAACTATAAAGTCCTGCTTAAACGCAACTTTTAATTTTTCTGCATTTTCGTCAATTGGGGGCAAAAGACGTTGAATAGATTTATACAATTCAATAAAGTCAGTTTTATTCCATTTTTCTCTTAGGTTATATATTCTAATAAGCGTTCCTTTTTCTTTATTAATTTCTATTGGAGGATTATTAACAAACCAACTATTATGTACTTCTTCTAATAGTTTGTATTCAACAGGCGGTTGATTAAATAAGTCTGCTTTTTCAGGATTGAATTCTGTAAAATCCATTTCAAGATTAATCTCATTCTCGCCAACTGCCTTAGTATATAGTTCAATTTTTTCTCCAAGTTTATGAATAGCAAATCGTCCAATTCCTTTTTCACCTTGTATTATTCTTCCTTTTGCAGTTTTATTTAGCTTTTGTTTTTTCTTATCTAATTTACTTGGGGTAGCAGGTCTTAACCAGACGTCTGTTATCGTTTTTAAAGTCATTCCATCTCCATCATCTTCAATTTCTATGTATGGCTGTTCTTTCTCTGTCAAATAAGTCTTGCCATAATTATTCATATTGAAAAACCGAACCTGAACATTTTCAGCATCTGCATCATAGCAATTTTTAACGACTTCAATTACTGCAACTTTTTTATCAGTAATTAACTGGTCGCCAAGAATGTTCATCAACCTTGCATAAGGTTTAAATGGCTGGCTATTTTTATCGATTATTGCCATATACTATACTTTTTTAGCGATTAAAATATATTCTTCGGGATACACTAACTTGCTGTCTTTATTTTTTAGTTTAGAGAACCTTCCTGATTTTTTATCCCGGATTGTAGGGATAAGTTTATAGGGAATACTTCTCTTAATTATTTCAACCATTTCAAAGCCCAATAGAGTAAGTATTTCCGCAAATACTTCGGCAGATTTCACTTTCACATTTTTAAAAGTTGTGTTGCCTATTACCAGACATGCATGTCCGTTTTTTTTTATAACCCGATGCATTTCTTTAGCTACTGCATACATGTCATTAAAATAGTTAGCAACTTCCTTGGCTGTTCGCATATCTTTTTTCAAAAGACTATTTATTATTTCCTGTCCGATGGTTGAATCACAAGTTATTTCTTGATTCAAAGAGTAAAATGTCCCAATGAAATTTTTCCTAAAGCCTGAAAGGTCAGTTATGTAATCGTACCAATACGCTGTGAGTTGATGAATATCTGCATATTCGTAAGAAGTCACATAAGGTGGGGAAGTAATTATTGCACCTACTGAATTTGCCCGAATTGAAGTATTTCTTGCATCTTCCAATCGTATTTCACATTTGGTATCCAAATATTTTTTTTCAGAAAGTTGTTTGTAAAACTCAATGTTCTTTTTTATCATTTTCTTTGTATGTGACTGAAATGCTGTGAAAGGATCACTTGGATTTTTTTTTGGGTCAATCTGCGGTTTAGTGCTTGATTGTAGCCATTTGGAGCAATTCTTCAAAACATGGGACAGCGAAACGAGAAAAAAATCTTTTACGGATTTGTCTTGTAGTGTTAATATTTTATCGTAGAGAAATGCAATTTTTGCTTTATGTTCTTTTGTAAACCAATAGTCAATACGTTCATGTACTGCTATATTAACATAATCTTTAAAATTGAAAGAGTCAAAACTCTCTACAAGTAGATCAAACTGTTTGTCTAATCTATCAGGCTCAATAGGATTTATTTTTGCTTTGGTGATAAGTTCTGCAACTGGATTTATATCTACACCTATGGATTTTCTTCCATGAACTTTGGCTTCGACCAAGGTAGTACCACAACCTGCAAAGAGATCTACAATTAGATCATTTTTGTCAGTATATTCTTCTATCAGTTTCTTGACTAAGTTAGGCAGAAATTTAGCTGGGTATCGATGATAACCGTGAGTCCATTGTTCAACAGAACGCACATTGTTGAAGCACCATTCTGGGTTGACTGTGACGCTTTCAAAAGATCTATTGTTTTGTTGAACTTGCATACTTGTTCGATTTATTAGTTAGTTGGTAGAATCCTAAACCTTAATCTGTAAAATTACTCTTTAGTAAGTTGTCTAATGAATTTGTTGTTACAATTCTTGAAATATTTTGTAGAAATAACAACCTATCCAAACTTTCTAAAGTGCAAAAATATTGACTTTTTGTACATCTTCAAAAAATATATTTTGATGGTTTTCTCGCTGAAGAGTTTTCTATTCTTCAATACATCGTGTTGCCTTGTATAATTCTATCGTAGTATCCGTGTTTGCTAGCATCTTGTTATTCACATCGGCAATATTACGTAGATAACTTAGAAGGAAGCCTTGTATATCTGAATTCACAGTTCTATACATTTCTTGAGACTAATCATCTCGTTCTTATTTATAGAGTATAGGGCAAGAGAACTCTACTATAGTAATGTCACTTCGTTTGCGCATGAAATCCATATTTGGGCATATCTTTATGTCAAAAGTATGTTAACTGTCCAGACTTTCCGAACTTTGCAGCAAAACTTTGTTAATCGGAGTACATAGTGATTATGCATCAAAGACATTTTCTTTGTTTTCTTCTCTTTGTCGTTATGGTGTTAACACACACGACATCAGCACAAGTTCTTTCATCAAAAGGACTTTCAGATTCAACAAACCGTATCATCGAAGCGGGCTTGAAAGAAATGGGTATGCGGCTCAGCGATATGTGGATGCCGGCAGATATTCTCGCCACGGATATTCATCGCTTGCCTGTTGTTTCATCATTGTTTACTAAGCCGCTGTCATCATTTTCGACGGTGCAATATCATGCCTCGGAGCTGAAACAACTGTCATTTAACAGTGCTGATGCCTATTTTGGGGTCTTGTTGCAACAGCTTAAATTCGGGGAATATAAGCTGATTAATTTTGAAAATATCATGACCTCGCGTGAATTGGATGACCGTTTACAATCGGGGCTTGATACCTTGCTTGCTCTTGAAGGTGCAGTGATGATGCGCCAATATTGCGCGCCTTTTTTTCTTGCTGCCGATGCCATTAATGAATCACGGGATAAACTCTTGCGTCGCGATATTCTCATGAAATATTGCGATTCGATGCTTTTACAATCCGAAGAAGATCAATCGCTTAGTTTATTCCAACTTAAACAACGCGAACAAGAGGGCTTGAAATTATCCAAAAAGTTTTTTGCCGAAGCGGGTGAAATTACTATGAATGAAATGGTAAATAATTCTTTGGCATATTACAGGACAGTGTTGCGTTTGACGGCAATGAGCAAAACATTAATGGATGAATATAAAAAAGGGGTAAAAAAAACAATTATTTTCAATTCCAAATATGGTCGTATTGCGCTTGGCGGTCCGGGTGATGATATTTATACGGGTGATTTTGCATTGATAGTGGATATCGGCGGTAATGACCGTTATTTTCCTGCCCAACGTTCCAAATCTTCTGCCATTGCTTCGCCATTGCGCTGCATTATTGATTTTAGCGGCGACGATATCTATGTGGGTGATGATTATTGTTTTGGCGGTGCAATTATGGGAGCAGATATTGTCTATGATGGCGCCGGCAATGATCACTACACAGCGGGTAATTTTTCTTTGGGAGCCGGGCTTTTTGGTGTGGGCATTCTCCATGACGAAGGCGGCAATGATCACTACACGGGTAAAATCTTTACCCAAGGGGCAGGTCAATTCGGCATTGGAATTTTAGCTGAGGGTACGGGCAATGATGTCTATGTTGCGCAATCGGATGGTCAGGGATTTGGGGGAGTGCGTGGTTTTGGTGCCATTGCCGACAGACAAGGCAATGATGTATATACTGCAAGTAGTCCTTTCCAAGATTTTTTGCGCTATGACACTCATTTTACGACATTTACGCAAGGGGCTGCGCTCGGTTCACGTCCCATTGCCAGTGGTGGTATTGCGATTCTTGCGGATTTCAAAGGTAATGACACCTATATTTCTGATATTTATGGACAGGGCACTGCCTATTGGTTTGGTTTGGGTGCATTATACGATGAAGAAGGCGATGACCGTTATCAATCTTATCAATATGCGCAAGGTTCGGGAGTACATTTCGCTCATGGCATATTATGGGATAGAAAAGGCGAAGATGCCTATGTTTCGCATGGTGTATCGCAGGGTTGTGGGCATGATATTGCCTTCGGTGCGCTCTATGATGAGCGCGGCAATGATTGGTATGCCGTGGATGGTTTATCCTTGGGCGGTGGTAATGCCAATGCCATTTCCTTATTCCTCGATGAGCGTGGCGATGATGCCTATATTGCCCGTAATCATGACAATACAATGGGCTATTCCGATTTCCGGCGCAGCTATGGCATGATAGGATGTTTCCTCGATGGTGGCGGCAATGATTCCTATGGTTCTGCCGAAAGAAATTCAACGGTACAAACAAAATCAACCTATGGGGTTTTTGCTGATTTTTCTATGACATTAGAAAATATTCCCCAACAATCTGAACCTGCACTCACGCCACCGGCAGCCATGCGCGACCCCTTGGCAGAAACACTCGACAGCTTATTTATTCAAGCATCGGCAGCACCACAAAAATATCAATATAATGTTGCTCCGGCACGTGCTAAAATTGTAGAAAAAGGCGCAGAAGCCATTCCATTTTTACGGGAACAATTCACAACCGAATCCGCACGCGAGCGGCTTGCTTTGCATGAAATATTGCCCAAGCTCTATGAAAAAGATACCACAGCAGTGCGAGCCATGATTCTCGAAACATTAACAAGCGATGACCGCGATGAATTGGGGATGGCAGCAACAATAGCGGGACGTGTGAAAATACGTGAGGCAGCACCATTATTATATTCGATGTTCCGCACCCATGAACGTTGGCAAATAAGGGCATTGGCAGCGGAGCAATTAGGTAATATAGGCGTAAAAGACTATGCAGACAGCTTGGCGCAATTTCTTGGCGAAGAACATCCGCATGTAAAAATGAGAACTGCATATTCCATAGGGCAATTATTTCCTGAAAAAGTATGGAAATATGTGCAACAACCGCTGCGCGATACAGTGCAATTAGTCCGTAATAATACAGTGCAAGGGCTTCGACGTAATGCTATATTGCCATTACCATTTTTAAGAGATGTCTTTTCCTCACGCACCGATGATGAAATTCGCCGTCCGCTTGCGGGGCTTATTTTTAATGCCGACACCACACAAACGGATTCATACGATGTGATTATGGAAATTCACAAATCGCAACCCAAATCCATACGTCGGGAAATGTATAAATCAATACCGTCAAAGAAAACCTACTTTTGGAAGCAAATACTTACCGATTGGGCTGTATGGGAAAGCGATGAACAATTACGTCCTATGATGCCCCGATTCGATGAAATACAACCAACATCAAAAGACAAAAAGAAAAAAAAGAAAAAAACAGTCAAAAAACAAGAAAAAACGGCATCGCCATAAACCATATCGTCTGTAAAGCCGATATGCACACACGGAAATAGGATAATGTGTTTATCTTCTACGCTAAAACAAAGCAATCACAAAAAACGATTGCTTTTTTTATTGTTCTTAGTGAGAAAAGTGATGATGGTCTGTGCAAAAGTTATGGGGCAAAAAACAAATATTATTTTTCTCTTATCATATTATCCCTTTGGGATGTAATTTTATTCAAGCTCCGCAGGAGCGATATATTCATAGAAATCGCAGCACAACAACAGTGAACAAGCTCCGCAGGAGCGGCATAGTAATAGAATATATCATCCCTTCGGGATTTGATTTTTTTATTAACGGATTTTTCTATTATCATATCATCCCGTTGGGATTAATGCGCTATCGCATTTGAAAAATTTCCCTCATTGAGGGGTGGCAGACGCAGTCTGACGGGGTGGATGTATTTATTGAGATTTGCCCCTCTTTTTTTCTCGCCGACGGAGAGAAGTGTATGCCTTCCCCGCGGGGAAGGACGGGATGGGGCAAAACACATGAAGCAGAAATATGGACGGGGTGGATGTATTTATTTCTATTATCATATCATCCCTTTAGGATTATTAACAGGATGAAGCGCGACAAAGAAAAGAGCCATTGAACATCATCTGTATATCTGCTATTGAACCATGCTCATCATCTGCCTTTGTCTTTTGATTATCTGCCCCTGTATTGCGACCATCTGCCTCTGTCTTTTGATCATCTGTCTCTGTCTTATGACCATCTGCCCCTGATTTTTCATCATCTCTCCCTGACTTATGACTATCTGTCCCTGTCTTTTGATCATCTGGCTCTGACTTTTGATTATCTGGCTCTGACTTTTGATCATCTGGCTCTGTCTTATGACCATCTGGGAGCTTCCAATCTATTTCCCGATGCTTCCAATCTACTTCCCGATGCTTCCAATCTATTTCCCGATGCTTCCAATCTATTTCCCGATGCTTCTTTTCTATTTCCCGATGCTTCCAATCTACTTCCGCATAGGCGGAAGTAAACCAGAAGGGGACGGAAGTAAACCAGAAGGGGACGGAAGTAAACCAGAAGGACATAGAAAATAAAAAGAAACACATAGAAGTCTATAGGAATCAGCCAGATAGTCTCGGGAAGGTCACAGAAGAAGAAAAAACGGCAACAGAAGAAGAAAAAACGGTCACAGAAGACCCAAAACGGGTCGCAGATGGCAAAAAGAGGGATAAAGAACGGCAAATGCCGAAGAAAGAAGCTGCCGAATCACTCATAGATACTGCCAAAACAGAGCAAGCAATGGACAAATCATAGAACAATAATGCAAAGAAGGAGGAAGAAATGACAGCAGACCGCATCAAACGTGAGTATAGGGTGAAAGATGAGGTAATGTTGAGCCGCGCCGCCGAGCTTCATCATGTGGGAGCGCATCATCAATAGAAATATAAGCGCGGTCTATTTGTTGGTGTCGCGGAGTGAGAAAGGGAAATGTGTTGTTGGGGCAAAGTTGTAAACTGTCAAACAGGCTCGCATTGAGGTACTTTGAATTGTCTATAAATTCGTGCTACTTTTATTTCAGAAAGTTTGACATTGTTGTAATTGTTGTCAACCCGAACTTATCCAGTTCTAATAAGTCTTTATCACCGGTTAATAGGAAATCTGCTTTGCCATCCACGGACAGTGAAAGTAAGAAATTATCTTTAGGGTCTCTGCAAATTTGAAATTTGGATTCAACTTTTACGAAATCAGCATATTCGTCAATAGTTTCGAGTATTGATTCAATATCTGATGCAGAGAAGAAAGGTCTAAATTTAGGTCTTCTGACAACTTCTAAGAACTCATCAAGTAATTCTTGACTGAAAACTAATATGCATTGCTTAGAAAAAATTATTTCGTCAAGTTTTGCAAAATCCTTGGTGATTAAAAAGCTAACCCAAATGTTTGTATCCAGAATAACTCGTGTAATCTTACTTTGCATAACGCTTACTTCTTACCAATTCAACTTCTTTGGTAATTTCGTCAAATGTTGGCGCAGATTTCGATTTTGAACGGAGTTTTTTCAGAACGCTTGCAAAACCATTTTTTGATGTATCGTGAATTGCAATGAGGTTTAGGTCTGCCAAATCTTTCAATAATTTTGCAGCCTTGGGGTGTAATATTTCAACTCGCATTGTGTTCATAGAGAAAGTTTACAGAAATAAAGGAATATCTTTTTGTTTGGTTGTCATAGATTACAGAATATGACGCATATGCGCTCCTTCCTTCCCCAAAACTACAAAACTTTGTTCATATACACTACAAGTATGGAAAAAGAGGAATGTTAAAAGGTATATCAAATAAAGAGAATATAGGCAAAACTGCTTTTAAGGCAATCATGCCTCCGGAAATGAAAGAATAAATGTCGTACCCTGATGTTCTTGGGATTCTGCACGGACAGTGCCGCCATGTAATTCAACAAATTCTTTGACAATACTCAATCCAAGTCCTGTACCTTTTACCGTTTCTGTACGATTTGACCGGAAAAATGGCGTAAATATATGGGGTAAATCTTTATCCGCTATCCCCACACCTTGATCTGTAATACTTAAGTGAATTGCTCCATGTGTATAATAAAGACGGATACCTATTGTTGTTCCTGACGGTGAATATTTCATTGCATTAGTAAGAATATTGCGGATAATATGTTTCATTAATCGAATATCCCAATGTACAGCGGGCAGCATTTCCTCAAAAGAAAATGTAATAGTATGAGTTATGGGGTGGAATGTATCTGCAATATCTTGAATAATGCTCTGACATGCAAAAACCGGATCTGTTATTTCGGGATTAAACATTGTGGATAATGATTGAGCAGACGATTGTGTTAATAAATCTTCAATAAGAGTTGTTAATTCATCGGTACGATGTAATATACTTTCTAATGTTTTTCTTTTTGTATGTTCATCCATTTTTCCCATATAATGCTGCAATAATTCTGCCGACATAGTAATACCCGTAAGAGGTGTGCGAAATTCATGTGATACAGTATAGACAAATTGCGATTTCAGCGCATGTAATTGACGTTCTTTATCAAGAGCTGCTCTTAATTCTTTTTCTGCTTCTTTTTGTACCGTAATATCAAATGCAGACCCCATAATTTCTTCAATTTTTTTACCGCGAATAATAGGTTCTAAAGAAACAAGCATTGTGCGCTCTCTGTACATCATCTCGAATTGTGTGCTTATTCCTTTGAATGCCTTCACTACATTGGGGTATAATATAGAGTAGGTATAGGGGGTGAATATTTCCGTTAAAGATTTATTGCGGACAAATCGTGTGGGAATATTATATTGTTCAGCAATCATTCCTTCAGAAAATAAAAAATAATACTCATCTTCATCACCATATATCATAAATACATGATGTTGGACTAATCGTAATAATTGACGAACTTCGTCCGGTAAGGTTAACAGCATGGTGTTTGCATAAAAATGTGTTGATAAACAGTTTTACTGATGATTTATCCTTTGAAGTTATTGTATAAAAAAGTAATGTTATGAAATAATGATTCAATGCATTGCATGTTACCAAATCATAACAAAATGACAACAATAAGCCAACATTAAAAGTGGTAGATTGCATGCTTTCCTTTCACTTATCACTTTTTATGTGAGGTAAATATGATGCAAACACTGCGTAGTCGTATATGGCTAATGGCAGCAAGTTTTATTGCAATATGTTTTTTGGGCAGCAATCAAGCGCAAAGCCAAATGTATCCGCCACAAGGCAGAACATTGCAATTTATGGGCAGATATTCCACGGGATTATATAATCAGGCAGCAGCCGAAATTGTCTCGTATGACCCTGCAACAAAAACAGCTTTTTTGATTAGCTCCGTTGCTGTACGTTTGGACGCTCTGTCTTTGGCAGACCCATCGAATCCAACACTTGCTTATACGATTGATTTATCGCCGTATGGCAGTGCAGTAAATAGTGTTGCCGTAAAAAATGGTATTATAGCGGCTGTTATGGAAGCTCCTGTACGTACCGATAATGGTTCCGTCGTATTTATAACAACAGCCGGACAATTTTTACGACAACTCCCCATTGGCGCTCAACCAGATATGGTCACGTTTTCGCCCGATGGCAAGAAGGTGTTAACGGCTAATGAAGGTGAACCAAGCTCAAATTATTCTATTGACCCTGAAGGTTCGGTAAGTATTATTGATTTAAGCACAGGAATTAATAATGCTACTGTCACAACTTTAGGATTTACTTCTTATAATTCTCGTCGTCAAGAATTATTGGGCAAAGGCGTACGGCTTTTTGGACCAAATGCAAGTGTTGCTCAAGATTTAGAGCCCGAATATATTGCCGTGTCACCGGATAATACTCGCGCATGGGTTACATTGCAGGAAAATAATGCCGTCGCGGTTATTAATTTAACTAATAATTCTTTGGTTGATATTTATCCATTGGGTACAAAAGATTGGGGACGTGGTTTACCTCGTTTAGAAAAATATACAATGGACAATCGTCCTCTTTTAGGCACTACCTCGGCAGGGCAAGATATATTACTCGGTGGTTTTTCCGGATTATGGTTTGAAGGCATGACCGAAGACGGAAAAATGAAATTTCTCACCCATCCTGACCGTGGTCCTAATGCAGAACCGGCGAATTTGGGTGGTGTAAATAAACGTCCTTTTGCGCTGCCAGATTATCAGGCGCGTTTGGTACGTTTTGAACTTGATCCGACAACAAAATCCATTGAAATAACCGAGCAATTACCATTATTTCGTGCTGATGGTGTGACACCGATTAGCGGTCGTCCGAATGTACAGGCACAAGCACAAGGTTTGGCTTATACCGATGAATTTGGCGTTGATTTATTCGGCAATCCAATTCCCAATGATGAAATGGGCGGCGATATGGAAGGTGTTGTCGTTGCACCGAATGGCACATATTATTTAGTTGATGAATATCGTCCCGCCATTTATCATTTTAATGAAGATGGTATTATGGTTGACCGTTTTATTCCAATAGGTACAGCAGCGGCAGCGGGACGTACACCGGGTACATTCGGCACAGAAGTTTTACCGGCAGTCTATGGTCAAAGACGTAATAATAGGGGGTTTGAGGCAGTAGCTATAGAGGGAAATAAATTATATGCATTTATCCAAAGCGGTATAGACAGTCCTGATCTTGCCAATGATAATACATCACGTAATGCTAATTTTTTACGCATTGTAGAATTTGATATTGTCACCAAAGCAGTAACAGGTGAATATATTTATCCGATTTTTGAAAGAGCGCAAACATGTGATAAATTAGGTGATGCCGTTTCTTTGGGTAATGGTAAATTTTTAGTCGTTGAGCGTGATGATGCTACCGGTCCGAATGCTCGTAAATATATTTTTGAAATAAATTTATTCGGCGCAACCAATACATTTACCAATCCTCCTGCATTAGGGGCAGGGAAAACAATAGAAAATTCAACGTATGATGAATTAATAGCTGCTAATGTACGCCCTGTCTTTAAACGCAAAGCCGTACATTTACCATCAATCGGGTATGATCAATCCGATAAAGTGGAAGGTCTGGCAAAAATTAATGATAATACTTTTGCAGTGATTAATGATAATGATTTTGGTGTAGGCGGCAGTGTTTTACCTGCTGTACCCAATGGATTAATTACGGTAAATCCAACACCTGTAGTTTTGGGTATTATTTCTTTTGATCGCAGCAATGCTTTGGATGCAAGTGATCGTGATGGCGCGGGCAATACAACTTCTATCAATTTCCGTAATTGGCAAAATCTTTATGGTTTATTTATGCCTGATGCCATTGCATCATTTTCTGCTGATGGACGCACATATTATATTACAGCAAATGAAGGCGATGCTCGTGATTATACGGGATTTGGCGAAGAGCGTCGTGTCAGTGATGCAACACGAGTGCCGCTTAACCCACAATTTTTCCCCAATGCTTCCACATTGCGCCAAGATGGTAATTTAGGACGTTTACAAACAACATCATTTATCAATTCCGGTACATTATCGGCATCATCTCCTTCAACGGGTGATTTGGACGGTAATGGTACTTTTGAAATGCTCCATACCTTTGGCACACGTTCCTTTACTATCTGGAATTCGGAAGCAAATACGGTATGGGACAGCGGTGATGATTTAGAACGTCGCACGGCATTTTTATTCCCCAATTTCTTTAATGTAAGTAATTCCAATAATACACGTGATAGCCGCAGTACTTCCAAAGGTCCTGAGCCGGAAGCCGTGGCGGTAGGAACGATTAATGGCCGTACATTGGCATTTATCGGTCTTGAACGTATTGGCGGTATTGCGGTGTGGGATGTCACTACTCCACATCATCCTACGTATGTTGATTATCTCAATACCCGTTCATTTAATGCAGTATTCAATTATCCGACAGAAGGGGATTTAGGTCCTGAGGGATTAACATTTGTTGCGGCAGAAGAAAGTCCAAATGGCTTGCCTTTATTATTATGCGCCAATGAAACCAGCGGTACAATTTCTATTTATCAAATCAATCCGCCGATGGTATATGTTAATGCTGCCACAGGTAATGATAAAAATACCGGGATAAATTCCTTGAATATTCCGGCGGGTACAGGTCCGAAAAAAACTGTACAAGCAGGAATAAATGGTGTGGCAAATGGCGGTCGTGTTGAAATTGCCGAAGGTAATTATCCTGAAACTATTACGATTAATAAACAAGCAACTGTTATTGGTGCCCCATTACGCAATAGCCAAAGTGTGGTAACAATTAATGGCGGCAATGGTACAACTCTTACTGCGATAGGCACGGATAATAGTATATTCCAAAGAATAAACTTGGGCATAAGTACTCATCCTTCTGCGCGGATTGCTTCTATTCCTACAGGCAGCTCCGGTAATATTGTTCTTGTTGGTAATGCTCAAATCGGAGGTTCGAATATTAGTTCCAATATTGCAGCATCCTATATTAATGATGCGAATGATGCGGGCTATGGTACAGGACGATTTTTATTTGCACCTACGACTCCTCCGACACATAATCTTGCATTACATTTAAATGCTCAATCACTTTCACTTCCCAATAATTCCGAAATTTCTGAGTGGAATGATGTATCAAACAATAATAATAATGCAGAACAATCAATGCGCGGTCGTATGCCATTATTATCCACTTCATCATCATTCTTTAATAGCAATAATTCCGTTGTATTTACGGGAGGTCGCGGTATGGCTGTCAAGTCGAATGGAAATCTTAATGGTGGAAATGAAAAATCGGTATTTATAGTATTCCGCACAGGTGCTTCCTTAGCAGGTTATCAAACAATTACTGAATTGGGCGGTACGAATAGCGGATTTTCGGCATATATTTTTAATGGTCAAATATATTTCGGAACATGGGATAATTCAATTCTTTACTCTTCACGCATCGTATCACCTAATACTACATACTTAGCACAAATGAATTATACAGGTAATCGAGTGGGGTGGTCATTAAATCGTATAACATATTCGGCTCCATTTAATGATAATTTTATTGTATCCGATTTATCTGATATTGGTATAGGTTCTGTAGCAAGTGGTACACGCTATCACAATAGAGTGGAACCTTCTATGTTTGCTCATCCATTTGCAGGACAGATTGCCGAAGTTCTTGTCTATAATTCTTCTCAATCGGAAATGCGTGAATTAACATTTGCTTATCTCAATGAAAAATATAATTTAAATCTTGGATTGCAACCATTGGAAAAATCAATGGACACAGAATGGGAATTATATACGGAAGAGAGCATAACCGATACTCATAATGCTGAATTTGGTATATATCCTAATCCGGCTGCCACCCAAGCTGCCATTGTTTTCCCGACAAACATAGAGGGCAATATCAGCATTCATGATGTGATGGGAACAACGGTGGGTGAATATACTCTAAAAAACAGTAATCGTCTTTCTTTGGATATTACTACTTTACCTACGGGTACATATACAGTACATGTGCAATCCGGCGGTAAGAGCATGGTACAACCATTAGTGATAGTACGATAAGAAATATAAAAATGCAGCATAAGAAAAAAGACCGTCATAAACATGACGGTCTTTTTTTATGGGTTTTACGCAAAAATCAGATAAAATGTTATGTTGTTGTAATTTATTAAAAATTCTTCCACATCATTGATTCTACCGGCACGGGTTTACGATCATTATATTTGGCAGAGGATTTGGAATTATAGGGTGTTAATACATCGCCTTTGACTTCAAAATAGATAAGCTGACCTATTGGCATACCTGCATAGACACGCACATGTTGTTTGACGGATATTTCCAAAGTCCAAAAATTGCAAAAGCCGACATCGCCTTTACCCGCTGTGGCATGTATATCAATTCCTAATCGCCCAATACTGGATTTGCCCTCCAAGAATGGCACATGATCATGCGTTTCGGTATATTCTTGTGTCACTCCCAAATATAACTTATGCGGCTCAAGGATATAGCCCTCTTCCGGTATCTCAAACATTGTGATGTGATTATGTTTTTTAGCATCGAGTACAACATCATTATAGACTGCAAGCGTTGCCCCCAGATGCACATCATAACTGTTAGAACCGAGTCGTTCACGCACAAAGGGTTCAATCACGATGCGCCCTTTTTCAATGTTCTCCAATATTTCTTTATCTGTAAGTATCATTTTTTCAAGGAAATAATGAGTAAATAAGCATTATGGTCTTTGAGGCAAGCACGGAGTGTTGTATCACTAAATGCCTCAAATACTACACAAAAATACGAAATTTAGAAGGTATTACTTCGCCAAATCTTCACAGCTTCGTAAAGAGCAATTCCGGTTGCCACACTGACATTGAGTGAATGTTTCACGCCATACATGGGTATCTCGATGGTATCATCCACCAATGCCATCACTTCGTCTGCTATACCGGTAATTTCATTTCCCACAATAAGTACCAAAGGATAATCATCACTGACAAGAGTATCGTACATACGATGAGTGTCGGCAATTTCGACGGCAATAATTTTCTTGCCTTCGCTGCGCAATGTTTCCACCGCCTCCACAGCCCGAGAGAAATAACGCCAAGGCACGGTGTTTGTAGCACCCAGCGCGGTTTTTTCTATCTCTTTTCGCGGTGGATGCGGAGTATAGCCACATAGTATTATTTCTTGAATAAAAGCAGAATCGGCAGTACGAAAAAGAGAGCCCACATTATATAAGGAGCGTACATTATCCACCATCAATGTTATGGGATGCCTTTGCGCTTGTGCTGCTTGCTCTTCGGTAAGTCTTTTTTCTACTATTTCCGCATGGAGTAATTTTTTCATGATATATTGACCAAAGAAGATGCTAAAATCATAGACATTTTACCGTTATGCATATTATTTTTTCATTAGAAAGGGAATATCAATCTTCGATGTTGTATCATTGATTTTTGTAGAATTATATATCGTCATAAAAATAATAGCGTAAGTATAAAAAAAAGCCATACTGAATAATGTATGGCTTTTGTGAAAACTGCTGAAATTATTTTTTCTTTGGTTTTTGATTCGATTGTTTTGGTGAAGGTTGTCCGGGTAAACTTCTACCTTGAGCAGCGGCAATTTCTTGAGCCATTTGCATACGTTTTTGCAACCATGATTCTTTTTTCGGCATCTTTTTCAAGTCCTCAAGAGTTAAGCGATTTTTCGCATATTTAGAGACATAAAGTTGTTGCATAATACCAAGTAAGTTGAAAACCAGATAGTATAAATTAAGTCCGGCAGGAAATGCGGAAAACATAAGCGTAAACATTATCGGCATCATGTAAATCATGGCTTTTTGTCGCGGGTCGGTCACTGTCATTTTTTGTTGTACAAACATTGTTGCACCCATGATAATTGCCAATCCGGAGAATTTATCAATTTCAAAGAGAGGAATATGGAATGGTAAATGAAGAATAACATCCGGAACACTTAAATTTGTTATCCATCCGAAAAATTCCGCGCCTCGGATTTCAATATTACTGCTCAACACAGACCATAAGGCATAGAGAATAGGCATTTGCAAGAGAAGTGGTAAACATCCTCCGGCAGGATTGATACCATATTCACTGTAAAGTTTCATGGTTTCTTGTTGCTGGGTCATTTGATCATCGGGGTATTTATCGCGAATTTTCTGCAATTCAGGAGCTAATAATTGCATTTTTTGTGTTGATTTTACTTGCTGCACGCTTAATGGGTACAGCAATAATTTCATCAAAATTGAGAAAATGATGATAGAAATACCATAATTCGGAATAAAGGTGTGAATGAACTTAAAAATTGGCAACATAAAATATTCGCCAATCGGTGCTACAAGCCACCTCCAACCGAGATTAATTGTTGATTCTAAATTGTAATCGGAGAGCCGATCATATTCTTGCGGACCACAATAGACAGTAAAATGTGATGCGTTTTTGCCCGGACGAACAGGTACTCTGTATGCTAATGAATATTCCTCATATTTTCCTTTGTCGGGCGCGCCGAATAGTTTCCCTTCCATGTAAATTGTTGCATCGGGCGAACCGGTTTTCGGTTGAAATGCAGCAAGAAAATACTTACTGCGCACAGCGATGTAATCAATTTTGCCTGTGAAATTTGTTTTATGCTCATCCGAATAATTTGCTGCATCTAATTCTTCGATAGAACCATTGAGAGAAGCCATTGCAGTGGCTGTGTTGGATTCATCCACGCTGTTTTCTTCTTGATATTGAAGCCCTTTATTCCACGTGATATCATAGTTGCGAACGATATATTGTTCCACATTATTTAAAGCAATATCAGCATCGAATGAATACGAATCACCGCGGAATGTCATTGTTTTCACAATCTCACTGCCGGGAGCTATGGTCAAACGAGCATTGAGCGTAAAGGTAGATGAACCATAGACACGCGTATAATTATTTTTTGCGGTTTTTACTGCGGGTACAAGCTCAAACTGCAATTTTTTTGCATCAATTTTTTTACCGTCAACGCTTGAAAATTCTAAACCGAATTCGCGCGCATAGGGCTTGATAAGTTGTACTTTTGTTTTATCCCATTTATCATAATGTTTCAGTTTCCATGAGGCAATGGTGCCTCCATTAGAGCTGATTTTTGCTATATAATTATCGGTTTCGATAGTAAAAAAACGTTCATTGCTTGCAGCAAGCGGGGAGAAATATTTTCCCAAAGCATTGACATCTGCTGTCGAAGTTTGCGTCGTGGATTGTTGCGGGTTTGGATTTTGCTTGTCCGCTGACGTTGATTCTGTTTTTTGTTTTGTTTCTTTAGACTTGTCGGTCGGCCGTGTAGAGATGCTTGAATACATCATCCATGCCGTGATAATGATGCCGATGAGGACGAAGCCGATAAGGGAGCGTTTATCCATCGGTTGAGGTTGTTGATTCATACTGAAATGAAAAGATAAATAAGTGACAAATAGCCGAATACATAGCTGCAAAGCTACAATCACCGGATGCCTTTTATGGCACGGGATCGAAGCCGCCTTTGTGAAAAGGGTGACATTTGAGTACACGCTTTATTGCAAGCCATGTACCCATAAGAGCACCATGTTTTTCTAATGCTTCCATTGCATACACCGAGCATGTCGGATGAAAACGACATGAATTGGGCAGCATTGGCGATATAATTTTCTTGTACATTCGCAATAAGCCAATCAGAATATACTTCATGGAGAACCTTGCAATGATTGAAGTTTTTCCTGACGTTTTTTATTGAAATAAGCAACAGCATCATTGAGCATTTGGGCAACTATCGGTTGAATATCCTGTAATGCTATGCGCATCGGATGCGGGGGAATGCTATTCCAGCCAACGATTATTGACTGAATATATTCAGCTCCCTCGGGCGGAGCAGCACTCCATTGACGTATGCTCTCACGCAGCAAACGTTTGATACGATTACGCATGACTGATGTACGTGCTAATTTTTTGCGCACGATAAGCCCATAAAAAAGTGTGTCCGTCGGTTGCGATGAGCGACGCACAGTCATCATACATTCCGGGCTATGGAAACGTCGCCCGAAGCGCATGGCTTCCGAAAATGGTTTTATCCCTTTGATGGGTGCTGTTCGCATAGTTCTATTGAAATGGCTCATTGCCGAACATAACAAAGGGCAAACAGATGTTCGCCCTTGTTCAATAATTATGCTGCAATCACTCCGCATTGTCCGTGAAGCGGAATGTAGTGTGTCTTTATATTAACGACGGATGCTGTCGCTTACTGTCAGACGAAGGCGTCCTTTCGCACGACGACGTGACAAAACTTTACGGCCATTTTTTGTAGCCATACGCGTACGGAAACCGTGAGTGTTGCGACGCTTGCGATTACTTGGTTGAAATGTACGTTTCATAGCGTTAATTTCTACTGTTTGAAAAAATAAGACCGCAAAGATACAAAGTTTTATTGAGTTATTGACCTATCTGTTGTGATTTTCTCTGTTTTCTGTGTTTTTTCTTCTTCGTAACAAACGAAATGTATGATATTTTTCTGTTAAGTCTTGTCGGCAGTGCAGCATGATTGCGATGAGCACGCTATTTTTGAACATACTTCTGATTATAAATACTTTTTCTATGACAATGAACCAAACAATACGCAAAGTTGCTATCAATACAGGCGGTGGTGATGCTCCCGGGCTTAATGCAGTGATTCGTGCTGTCGTACATGCGGCTGTCGGTCGCGGATGGGAATGTGTAGGCATCCGCGATGGCTATAATGGTATCCTCACACCCGAAGAATATCCTCAAGGCGGCGTAATACCATTAACACTGAACACAGTGCGCGGCATAACCCATCTCGGCGGCACTATACTTGGAACAACAAATAAGGGCAATCCCTATAAATATCCTACATTACAACAAGATGGTACATATAAGGAAGTCAATCGTCTGCCGGATGTGGCTCATCAATTGCGAGCACATGGTGTGGATGCACTTATTGCTATTGGAGGCGACGGATCTTTAACTATTGCCGATAAATTGCGAGAAGAGGGAATAAAAGTTATCGGTGTGCCCAAAACAATTGATAATGACTTAGAACAAACCATCACATTTGGTTTCGATAGTGCAGTAACATTTGCCACCGAATGTTTAGACCGATTGCATACCACGGCAGAATCACATCATCGAGTCATTGTGGCAGAAGTGATGGGGCGCTATGCCGGATGGATAGCACTGTATGCCGGGGTTGCAGGTACGGCGGATGTCATACTCATACCCGAAATACCTTTTGACATTGAAAAAGTTGCAGAAAAAATTCGTCTTCGTGAAAGTTTGTCCCGACAATTTTCGATTATCGTTGTTGCTGAAGGAGCGCGTCCGGTCGGTGGTGATTATTCGATTATTGGGAAATCTGTAGGACAAGCCGAAAGATTAGGAGGCATAGGTCATAGCGTAGGAGCTTCCATTGAGGCATTGACAGGGAAAGAAACACGTGTGGTTGTCTTGGGACATTTGCTGCGAGGCGGCACTCCGACAACACGTGACCGCTTAATCTCATTGCGCTTGGGGACGGCGGCTGTCAGAGCACTTGCCGATGGATTTGATGGCGTGATGATTGCCTATAAAGGCGATATCATCTCCTATGTGCCGATTGATGAAATTGCAGGTAAAATGAAAATGGTTCCTTCCGATCATGATGTACTTTGCACAGCAAGAGAATTAGGCATTTCGTTTGGTGATTAATGGTCTGAGTAATTTTATGAAGACTCTGTATATGACATTGAGTGTGGATATGATGAAAAAAATGGGAAAATATGCAATGCCCGGATTAGCTGCTAATGACGGTAAAACATTTGATACAAAGCCAACGCCTAACAAACCCTCACAAAGCTACGGGATACTTTACAGCCGAAGTTGATGAGAGGGAATGTGAATTGTTTATTTTACAATAAAAGGACTAACATGAATAACAAAGAACTTTTCATAAATGGATTTTTGGAGAAAATTGCCAAGCAATATCCACAGTCATCCAATCATCAAGAGAACATTAATTTAGCATTTGAGATATTTGGAATAGCCGCTGCACTTGATAAGCCCTTCCAAGAGATATTTGATAAAATCCTAATTAAGGACAAATCCGGCAAACGATCCGGTTCGAAAGATGGAGGCATTGATGGTATTTGGTTCAACGATTTGGGAGATTATTTTGAAATGCACGTGTTCCAATGCAAAAATGCTCCGAGTTTAAAGCCAAATGAACTGGATAAATTTAGAGGCGATGTCAGAGAAATATTTGTGGAAGGAAATAAAATAGGTAAAGGAAACATAGATGATTTAGTGCCCTTTATTAGTGAATATAAAAGTATATCACAAAGTGGTAAAGTAATTGATATTAAACTCTACTTTATCTATAATGGAAATAATGTGGATGCTAATTATGCGAATAATGAATACGTTTTTAATTCCTACAATAAAGCCGATCTCTTCTTCTGGATTTATGACTCAAATTGGATTTACAATAAGTTAGGTTCATTTGCTAAGAAGAAAAGAGAGAAAATTGAGTTCACTTTTCATCCTGAAAATTCTAACTTCTCTTTATTAGATAATCAAGCACTTTATACGTATTCGATTGGTAATACCCGAGCAGCCAATTTTAGAATTCTTGCCACGGAATTATGTGAATTAATTGAGAAAGAAATATTAGTAAATGGGACATTTGATATGTTGTTTGAGGAGAATATCAGACAATATTTAGGGGTTAGTAAATTCAGAGCAAATAAACGGATGAATGAAACATTGAACAGCGAGGATGCTGTATTGTTTCCTTTTCTTAATAATGGAATTACAATTGTTAGCGAGCAAATAATCGTCCCAAAATCAGCACAGGATGGTAAGTATAATTTACCTGTCGTGAATCCACAAATTGTGAACGGACTTCAAACAAGTAGAGTATTGTATGATATATACAAGGTGGAAAGTCAGAGAGTAAAGCTAAAGGGGGTTTATGTAAATGTACGAGTTTATGAAAGTAAAGAAATTGGTTTAATTGAGAAAATTACAGATGCCACAAATACTCAAACGCCAATAACAAACAAAGACAAAATTAGTAACAAAGATTTTAATGGATTTGCCAAAACAGTTTTTCACAATGAAGGCATTAACTACATAACTAAACGAGGTGAAGGATTTAGCTCTGCTGCTTCCGAATATGATAAACACATAGATAGCGAGACCATAATAAAATTTTGGTATGCCACATTTTATGAAGAACCGGAGATTGCAAAAAACAGCATTGCAAAAGTTTTACAGGAAGTATATGATGCTTCGACAATTGAAAAGCACCCACTGGAAGATTTATTTGATGGCAGTAAAGATTCTCCTATTTATTCACAGTTTTTAGCTGTTTACCGAATTTATAAATTCATTCAAGAGAATAGGACAAGAACGGTAAGAAACGAGACAGTAAAATATTCGGAGAAATATGAACACCTTGCCTATTCAGATGAAATGATGGCTTACGGCATTTACAAGTTTCTTGGTATTACTTTATCTCAATATTCAATTGAAGATAATCTTTCGGCAGCTTATGATGATACCGCTATAGTTATTAATAGTTTGGTCGAAAAGAATAAGATAGAATTAGAAGCGAACAATAAAACATTTTCTTTTAATGGATACTTTAAGAAACCAAAATGTCGGTACGACTTTAATAAAGAGAAGGGCATCATTGAAAGCGACAATCTCATAGAAGAAATAAAAAATATAAGATAGCAATCATTGAAACCCATAACCGAAAATATCATAGAACAATCAGCAATTGAAGTTTTACATACGTGTCGAGTGAATATGGTAATGGTAAGTGAACTTCTCTCGAAAACTAATAGTAAGAGTATGAATTATGAAAGCATGAATAAATATATCTACGTTTATACACATACAACAAAAAAGGATTATACAACATGATGCAAGAACTGCCCATATTTATCGGATTATTGTTCGGGATAACTGTACTCATAACCATTTTTATGATGTACCGAGCAACACAATCCAAGAAATTTTTATTGTCTGTCGTACTATGGACTTTAGTGCAATCTGCACTTGGAATAAGCGGCATATATCAAAAAACGGATATGATGCCACCAACCTTATTAATCTTTGGATTATTTCCTGCAATAGTCGCCATTATTACTGTTTTTTTTACAAAAGCGGGAAAACAATTTATTGAAACAATAGATTTGAAAATTGTAACATATTCTCACACCATTCGCATTCCCGTAGAAATTGTCCTCACACTTCTTTTCCACTATGGCGTAATGTCGGTATATATTACTTTCGAGGGAACTAATTTTGATATTCTGTCCGGTATAAGTGCACCGATAATTGCCTATATTTCGTATCGGTCAATAACAGTAAATCACAGAGCACTTCTTTGGTGGAATGTGATGTGTTTACTCCTTTTGCTCAATGTTGTTATTACAGCAATATTTGCTATTCCTTCTCCTTTTCAGAAAATTGCCTTCGACCAGCCCAATATTGCTGTTCTTTACTTCCCGTTTAACTTATTACCCACCATTGTCGTACCTTTAGTTTTGTTTGGACATTGTGTTGCAATAAAGCGATTATTGCATGCTCAATAAGACCAAGTTTTGTATTGTTGTAGGAAAGAAAAGTTGAAAAACAAAGAAAAAGGTGTGCAAAAATTACAATTGAGCTAACATGTTCTTTGTATTATGGTTAGGAGCTTAATGATAATACTGTTCGGTTTATTGGATACACTACATTTTCAATAACCCGACATAATTATCTTTTTTGATAATTGCAGATTATTCGAGAAGCAGTAATTGAGTCATTTTTTTATTACAGGAAACGAGTTCTGCTATATATATCCCTCGACATAAGGAAGAAATATCTGCTATTGTTGAGCGTGATGTGCATATCGTTTGAAATACCTTTTCACCCAATATTGAATAAAGCGTACATGTCGCATTGCCTGTTTCGTCCGGATAGATATTTTCGATAGTTAATTGAGTATTATCCACATTGAGAGAGCAGAATGTCTGTGAAGATAATTGTTGATCATTCAGTGAGCTAAGATTATCGGGTATATCCCACATTGAAACACTGCCACGATAACTTCCGATACATAGTCGTGTTGCATCAAGATTGCATTGTGCTGTTCGGACAGCAATATGATGATTATCAAAGGTGAGTATATTTTTTCCGGATATCATATCCCATAATTTTACCGTACCATCATCGCTCATTGTGACAATATACTTTTCATTAGGCGTAAAAAATGCCATAGTGACTTTGGCTGTATGTCCCGTTAAAGTCATCAGAAGCTCACCTGTACCGGAATCCCATACACGTGATAGTTTATCAGAACCTGTTGTTACGAGTCTGGTACCGTCACTATTAAAATCCATGCTTTCAATACGATATTGATGTGCTTGAAATTTTATGATTTCCTTTGCTGTTCCTGCGTCCCAGAGAATTACCTTTCCATCTCGATCGCCTGTTGCGGCACGATGTGAGATATTGGAATATGCAGCACAGGTTAATGCTTCATCATGTCCTTTCAGGGTTGTCAGATTTTTGCCCGTAGCAGCATCCCATATTTTAGCACTACCGTCAGCACTTGCCGAAATAATGTGATCATCGGCACCCCAGGATACTGTTTGTATATCTCTTTCATGCCCAAGAAGAGTGTGTTGAAGTGAACCGGTGGAAGCATCCCAGACTTGTAGTACTTTATTGTAAGCACTTACTATGCGTGAGCCATTGCTATTGTAATGTGCAGCTCGTACACCATCATTATGCCCTTCAAGGGTAAACAGCAGTTTGGCATTTTCTGTTGACCATACTTTGACAGTTTTATCATCACTTGCGGTAAGAATATATTCTCCGGAAGGATGAAAAGACACATGGTTTACTCTGCTGCTATGACCTTGATAAGAAGTGAGAAATGCGCCATCACTTGCCCGCCAAAGTTTCACGGAATAATCTTCACCGCCTGCCGTCACGACCCTATTACCTTTTGTAGAAATATCAACAGCGAGAATGCTGTAGGTATGTCCTTGCAATGTTGTAATATTTGCTCCGGATTGAGCATTAAGAATTTCTGTCGTCCCATCATTACATGCTGTCAGGATATATTTTTCATCAGGACTGAATATTGCTTCGGCAACACTTTCCCGACAAACCTTTTTCCATAACTGAGTCACCTGATTACCTATATTCCATAAAATAAGAGATTTATCATTGCTTGTCGTCATAACTTTATCACCTGCATTGTTAAAAGCGGCATGCCATACAATATCTTGATGCCCTCGTAATACGGCAATATTTTTTCCGGATTGTCTATCCCATATTCTTGCGGTATTATCATAGCCCCATGTGAGTATCTGTGTGCCTTCCGAGTTGAACTTCGCTGCCAATAATTCTTTGCTGTGACCTTTTAAGGTTAAAAGACTATTTCCTTGCGTCGCATTCCATACTATCGCAGCACTATCATATCCTGCGGTAACAATTGTTGCACCGGTTCCGTCAAATTCAGCATAACGGACTTTGCCTGTGTGACCTTTCAGTGTACGGATGAGTTGATAATTGACGGTACTCCAAATTTTTGCTGTATTATCATCAGAGCCGGTAATAATCTCGGTACCTTGCGGATTAAAAGTAACCGAATTGATATTGTGTGAATGACCAACATATTGTGCTAAAAGAGTGCCCGAAAAAGCATCAAATAACAATGCCTGATTTTGCGTTGCCAAGACAATACGTTTGCCGTCTTTGGAAAACGCAGCATCATAAATACGCCCTACCGCACTGCGAAGAATAAGTTCCTGTATCCCTGTTGTTGTGTTCCAGATAATTGCCGTGCTGTCATAATTTGCCGTTACGATTCTATTTCCGTCATGATTAAATTTTACCTTTGAAATATCCTGACGCTGCGTAGCAAGATGAGCACGAACGGTTAGTGTTTGGGCATCCCATATTGTAGCACCGTAAGCGGAGATTGTACAAAATACCGTTCCATCAGAGCTATACTCTATTCCTCTACCAATATAAGGAGTTACCCACAGAGGTTCTCTCATTGTTTGAGTATGTACTATGTACGTACATGCAAAATAAAAAAAGACGAAATATTTTATACTAAATATTTTGTACATATTACATAAGAACAATACTGTATGCGAAAAAGAAATATCATTAATTTATGGTAGTGCATATCATAATCGAGAGACAGATACCGTATAATAATGTATTGGAAATCTGTAATAAACTTCATTTATTATGACAAAACACACACAATTTACCGTACAATCGTAATATGTTCTTTGTGTACAGTGCCATCATCAAAGGTTATCATTGCCGTATAAATTCCCGAGGGAAGAAAATGCACGGAAAATTCTGTTTTTGTTGTGGATAAACTCATCATACCAAGTGTGGAATAAAGTTCAATGCTTTGTACGGTATTCGATAAAGTCATTATTTGTATATAGTCTGATGCCGGATTGGGCATACAAACACTGTGGTGTCTTTGTGATTCTTCATGCACATCCGTCGTTCTATTTTCATGGATAATACCAATGGCATCAATATCAAAACCGCCATTGATAAATGCTGTCGGATATGGATCATTTATCGGAGTATTTTTACTGTCATAGCGTGCAAATTGTGGGTCAATTGACCCCACCACATCAATAATTTTTACATACTTTATTGCTTGAATATCAAGTATGGGATTGCCGGCTAATTCTTCTAAGTCGAACGGTGTGCCATAATTTTGTCTGTATTTTCCGGCAAGATTATGCAATTTTGTGGCATCGCCCACAGCTTCAAATGGTCCTATTTGTGTATCGGTTTGCATCAATGATTGCGCCGGAAAACGCACATAATCAACGCCATTGCTGCTTACTTCCACAAAAGCAAGCTCTAAAAAACGATCATCAAAGGCATTTTCAAAAACGGCAAAATCAAATCCCGCTCCATTGCGTATAGGATAATCGAATAGTGCCACGACACTGCCGCCATCGCCAAGACTTACCGTACCATTATCGCCCGCTTTTCCAAGCATCAAAGTATCATCCCCCGCAGAGGCATACCCCAAAGACGGAGTGGCAATATCTTGATAGCCGCGTGTGACGGTACATTGTTTTACCCAAGCAATAAAAACAGCACTGTCTTTGTGCAAAGCTGTGCTCCCTTCTGTTTCGGGCGGACCCGGAAATTGTGCAAAAATTGTATCGGCAGAATATAGCCATAATCCGCACAGTAGAAGGACATAAACAAAACGATATAAAGAAAATACTTTCATAAAAAAACAATACATTATCGTACTTCTGCTCCTGCCGCCACTGCAATTTCCGGTGTGACAAGCGATAAACCGCCATCAGCCGTATTTGCTGCCAATAACATACCTTGCGATACCTGACCCATTAATTTTGCGGGTTGCAAATTCACTACCACAACAACCGTTTTTCCGACCATTTCTTCGGGAGTATAAAATTTACCTATTCCCGCTAAAATTTGACGTTTGTCTGCTCCTGTGTCCACTTGTAATTTTAATAATTTTTCCGATTTCGGAACACGCTCCGCAGCAAGTACTGTGGCGGTGCGTAATTGTATTTTTTTGAAATCATCAATCGTAATGAGTTCGGGTTGTTCCTGCATTGTTGTCACTGTTTTTTGTCCGCCTAATTTTTGACGTTGTTCTTCCATGACAGCATCTTCAATTTTTTCAAATAAAATAACAGGTTGCTCTATAGGTGATAATGGTGTTATGTGTGGCAAAACAGCATTATGCCATGCCGAAGTTGTCAATGGATTTTCAGGATTACCGACAAGTATTTTTTCTCCTATCATTGATTGCATTGTTGCCGCCACATGAGGAATAATTGGCGCAAAATAAACGGAGAGAGAACGGATTACCTGCACGCAAATAAATAATGTCTTTGCACATGTATCAGAATCATTTTTTATTGTTTTCCACGGCTCTGTATCATTAAAATATTTATTTGCAGCGCGGGCAATATTCATACAATCCAAAACGGCATCGCGCAAACGGAAACGATGAAAATTGGCAGCCGCGTCATTTGCTCCGAAATAAACCGCAGAAATAAGTGCAAAATCATGCTCGGAAAAATAGCGTAAATATGCAGGCGCAAGTTCTTCAATCGCTTGCTCGCGTGTCAGCGAAGGATTGCGTCGAAAATCTTCGATAAGCATTTTCCATGATTCGGTTAATTTGGCATAACGCTCCGGTAAAGCTGGCGTTTTTCCTTCAAAATTTTTATGGATAAATTGTAATACTCTATTGCAATAATTGCCAAGAACCGCCGCTAATTCATTATTGTTTTTTGCCTGAAAATCACGCCATGTAAAATCACTGTCACGGGTTTCCGGTGCATTGACCGCCAAAGTATAGCGCAAGACATCAGTATGCGACGGTAAAGGAAAATCACGCTGAAAATCTTGCAAATCAATGCCCCATTGACGTGACTTGGAGAATTTCTGCCCTTCAAGATTTAAAAATTCATTTGCAGGCACATTATCCGGCAGAATATATCCATCTTTGGCTGAAAGCAGTATTGGGAAAATAATCGTATGGAACACTATATTATCCTTGCCGAGAAATGCAATATAGCGTGTGTCTTTATCGCGCCACCATCGTTGCCAATCATCAGGTTTTCCTTGCTCCATTGCCCATTGTTTTGTTGCGGAAATATAACCGAGTACCGCTTCAAACCACACATAAATCACTTTACCCTCGGCATCCGGTGCGGGCACAGGAATACCCCATGCCATATCGCGTGTGGCGGCACGGTCGGCAAGACCTTGTTTTAACCATGAACGGGTTTGTTGCACCACATTATCTTTCCATTCTGCCTCATGGGATGCAAGATATTCTTCCATTTGTTGCTGAAAATCGCCGAGCTTGAAATACCAATGTTTTGTCGAGCGTATTTCGGGTGTTTTTCCACTGACCAAACTCACGGGATTTTTTAATTGTGTCTGATTATAATATGCGCCGCAATTATCACATTGATCACCGCGAGCTTTGTCGGAGCCGCAATTAGGGCATATACCTTCCACATAACGGTCGGGTAAAAACATCTTTGCTTCGGTATCATAAAATTGCCCTTCTTCACGCTCCACAAGAAGACCTTTTTCCAACCATTCCTTAAAAAATTCTTGCGCTGTGTTGCTATGTATCGGCTCTGAAGTGCGGGAATAGATATCGAAACTCATCCCCAATATTTCAAATGCCTTTTTATTGGCTGTGTGGTATTTATCTATAATATCGCGGGGTGTGACTTTTTCTTTTTCGGCACTGATGGTAATAGCAACGCCATGTTCATCGGAACCACAGACAAATAAGACATCCTCACCGCATAAGCGTAGAAAACGCACATACATATCCGCAGGAATATATGCTCCCGCGCAATGTCCAAGATGAAGAAAACCGTTGGCATACGGCAATGCCGCAGTGATGAGTGTCCGTTTCATATTTTTCCGATACTATGTGATTACTTACTGCAAAATTACGTGTGTCCGAGCGAAAGCCATTGTTTATGGTCATAGAATTGTACGCTTAGGGTGACCATTGCAAGCCAAAAGAAGGCATAATACCCAGCACGGCGGTGTAGCGTGTTGCTATGAGAATATGGGTTTTTGTTAAAGGCAATGCTGCAAGTGCAAGCTCCATACTTTGCGGTTGTGTCATAAAAGCGGCTCTTAATCCTAAAGCAGAAAATGGTCTGTATGATGCAGCCACAAGCAAGCCGCTTTGACTTTGCAATCGTAGAATAATATCGGCTTCCAAGCATAATGTGGAATCTGTTTGCCATCCGAATCCGCATTGTGCCATTTGCTGTGGCTCGGTATCATTGCGACGGGTGCGGGTGATATTGGTGAGCATAATGCTGCTGCGCAAAGAAGGCGATAAACGGAAATTCATTCCGGCATCTAATTCTGCGGCAAAACGTGAAGCAAAAGAGCGAATGGTGATATACTGAAAGTCCGCGCGTATGCCTGCACTCATATCATCGGTGACAGCAAAAGCCATAGTGCCGGCAAGACCCGTTTCCGCATACAGTGCATTGCCATAACCGTGAATATTCAATGCAGTCCGCACAGAAGAAATCGGCGAAAAAATACCATACACACTTCCTTCGGCAAGTTCGGAAAGCCCAAAGCGCGAGGGCGTGCCCATAAGCCCGAAAGTGGCTGAATCTATGGCAAAGACACTAGCAGGATTGTATAACATATACGGTGAGGCAATGGCGGTGACGCCGCTGCTTGTCATCATAAATGGTTCATCGTCGGCAATAATCGAAGAAAACATACAGGGCATGAGTATGAAACACAGACGAAAAAAAACAGAGCCAAAACACGTTCTACATCGTCCAAACGTCGTATTTTTCGGTTCAAAGTCCATAGTATTTATTATTTTTCATAGTTCACGGGATTATTTATGAAAGTACTTTTTAGTGTCATCGCCATACTTTGTTCTGCATCCTTGTTTGTTCATGCGCAGGAATTTCAGGCAAGCGTTTCTGTCAATACGGATTTGATACCGGTTGAGCAACGCATTGATCTCGGCACCATGCGTCAAGATGTGGAAACGTATGTCAATAATCAACGCTACACGAATATGGATTGGGAAGGTCCCAAAATACCCGTTGATATTGGGATAACTATCACAAGCAAATCCGGCAATCGCTTTTCCGCATTTTTAACTATTTCTTCCTATCGTATTGTGGACAAAAAAACAAATACCCGCTCGGTGGTCTATCGAACATTGGACAAAGAGTGGTCATTTGAATATCAACTGAATGCAAATTTAACATTTCAGAATTTACGATTCGATCCTTTTTCTTCTTTGCTCGATTTTCATTTGCTCATGGCACTCGGCATGGACATGGACAGCTATGGCGAATTGGATGGTCAGCAAATGTTTTCCTCAGCCAAACAAATATGCTTACTCGGGGCAAATAATAATGCGCCGGGCTATCAGCGTGTGCCCGAACCCGGGGTATATTCGCGCATTGCCTTAGCAACCGAATATAATGATTTGCGCTTTGATGATTTCCGTAAAATCGTTTTTTCCTATTATGTGGACGGCTTGGAAGAATATTACAAAGACAAACAAAAAGGTTTAGACAATATGGCTTATGCCATTCAACAAATTGCCACATTCAAAGAAAAGCGGCTTTCCGCACGCAGCATAGTATTACAAGCATTTTTCGATGCCAAATTCCAAGAACTTGCCGGATATTTCAAAGGATATCCGGATGCTAAATTATGGCAAAACCTTCGCTACCTTGACCCCAGCAATGGCAGTGTCTATGATGAAGCAAAGAAACCGTAAAGTCTTTCGGTACTTGTGACTCTTAGCTCAAGTGGACTTTATGTTTTTTCGTTTTATATTTTCCAATCCACAAAGTTCAAGGGAACACATGCTCCCTTATCTGCATACTCGAACATACATCAACAAATTGTGTATAGGATAAGTCAACAGTAAACCATTCTCTACCAATACAGAAAGATAAAGTTAATGAAAGCAAAGTCGAAACTAACACTTCTCACCATTTTAAGTGTGATGTTAGCAAACACATTAGTGATGTTTCTTACCTTTCCGGTATTGTTGAATTATATAGAAAACACCTATATTCAAATCCAGTTAGATTCCAATAAAAGTCAAAGTGAAGTATTAGCAAAGTTTTTAGACGAAAGTTTAAAGAAAGGAATTAATCAACAGGACTTATTAGAAAAATTTCAAGACGCAATTGTCGGTAGTCAATCAGAGAAAGGGTTTGTTTGTATAATAGATACAAGTGGTGTATTTATCAACCATCCTGATAAAAGTATTGTCGGACAAAATGTAAAGCACTTGAATATACATTATAAAAGCTCAAATAAGGGAATTGTTGATAATTGGTTTGACATACTTAAAACTGAAATAAACGATGGCGGGATTATTAACTACAATACAAATAATGCGGAAATTGTGTATTCGTTTAATTTGATGAGTCGCCCATGGAAAGTAAATTCTCATGAAAATACCGCGAGAATAAAATCTGAAATCCTTGAGTTAAGATATAATCTTTTTGCAGTTGCAGGTCTAATCACAGTTCTGATGGCTGCATTGGCTAGCTTTTTTGTTAGAAAAGTGAGTCATAAGTATGAGAGCACCATAGAAAATTACAATACAGAATTAGAACTCAAAGTTAATGATTTGAATATTGCTAATAAGAGTCTGGAAAACTTGAATCAAGAGAAAAACAACTTTCTCCACATTGTCGCTCATGACCTTAAAAATCCATTATCAGGAATACTGCTGACTATCGAGTTAATTGAAAGATATTTTAAAAAAATGACAGAGGAAGAATTACTGCAAAAGCTGAGTAATGTAAAGAAAACCTCTAACTTTATGAAAGATATAATAGGGAAATTACTTAACAATGAATTATTAGAACAGGGTAATGTTAAAGTTGTTACTAAAGAATTAAATTTGCATAGTTTCATTGACGAAGTGGTACATTACTTTAACAATCATGCCGAGAAGAAGAATATAGACATCATAGTATCGAAAAGATTAGAGTTTGACACCATCAATATAGATCCACAATTATTGAGAGAAATTATTGATAATTATGTATCAAATGCAATCAAATACTCACCACATAATACATCCATTGAAATTAATGTAGAAACCACCTTGTTAGATGCTACTCAATCTTTAGAAATTTTTATTGTGGACAAAGGTGCCGGTGTTGATGAGAGCGAACAACATTTGCTATTCCAAAAATTTTCCACACTTTCATCACAGCCAACTGATGGAGAAGATTCAACAGGTTTGGGTTTATATAGTGTTAAGAAAAACGCGGAAGCAATGGGGGGTGAGGTGTATGCTACATTTAAAAAAGGTGAATGTTCAACTTTTGGTTTTAGAATCAAAATGTAGAGTTGATTCAGATAAGGTTGAGAAAGTATTCATAGAGAAGAACTCCGGAGCACATAGATAGCGACGAGAATTGAATCTATTGATTCAATAGATATAAAAACTTCACAACAATATGTCGCGAAAATGATGTAGTTTGTTTGCACTACCCGGGTTCATACAATGCTGTATCAAAGGGTACGCCATCTGATTTCGTAAAATAACCATCCCGCATTTTATATACTTTTCCTTTCCCCACTCCCACCGCTCCTTGCCCCTTTACAATCTGTACAAGATACAATCGTTTGGCATTAAACGGCTTTCCTCGAAAGGTGTCACAGTAATTCATCACAACAAAAAAAGTGGAGATATGAGATTCTATAGCATTATAGCAGCAGCAGCATTCATCATTGCCGGATGTAATTCCAAACCCAATCCGATGAAGGCATTACAAGCAGGTGCCAAGCCCGATGTGAAGGTGCAGGCATATAGGGTGCAACCAAGAGAATTAGCGGAAAATATTACCGTTTCGGGCACGCTTATTCCGAATGAAGAAACAGACTTGCATCCCGAAATAAGCGGAAAAATAGTCGGATTGTTTATTCAAGAAGGTTCCCAAGTGCAAAAAGGAACGCTCTTGTGTAAACTCTTCGACGGCGATTTGGTGGCACAACGTAAAAAATTGGAAGTGCAGCTTGCCACAGCTCGCAAAACAGAGCAAAGACAAAAAGAATTATTATCACTCAATGGCTCAAGTGCGCAAGAAGCCGATTTGGCAACATTGCAAGTGCAAACCCTTGAGGCAGATATTGAGTTATTACAAGTGCAGATAGCAAAAACAGAAATTCGCGCTCCATTTTCCGGTAAAATAGGACTTAAAACGGTCAGCATGGGTGCATACATAACACCCGCGGTGAGCATTGCACGCATTCAACAAATTCAGCCATTAAAATTGGATTTTTCTCTTCCCGAAAAATATATTTCCGCTGTGCGTACAGGCGATATTGTGCAATGTTCGGTGGAGGGTTCGCCCAAGCAATATCAGGCACGTATTCTTGCTACGGAAGCAGGCATAAATCAGGAAACGCGGAATATAAAAGTGCGAGCACAGGTGATAGATCCTTCGGCAGAATTAACGGCGGGAGCTTTTGCAAAAGTGCAATTAACACTTGGTCAGCAAAGTGCAGCACTGATGGTGCCGACCAAAGCAATTATTCCCCAAGCACGCGATAAAAAAGTGATTGTCATAAAAAATGGTATTGCGTATTTTGAAACAGTCACGACGGGTATTCGCACCCAAGATATGGTGGAAATTATTTCGGGTATTTCTGAGGGCGATACGATTGCTGTTTCCGGTATTATGTTTATTAAACCACAAGCCAAAGTCAAAATATCCACAGTGGTTTCTTCTTTGTAATCATCACATAATAATGACGGTATAATTATATCGTCGAATTTTCTCATGGATTTATCTGACTCTATCAATGAATATATCTGAATTAAGTTTACAGCGTCCTGTTCTTGCCATTGTGATGAGTATTGCCATTGTGCTTTTTGGAGCAATAGGTTATACTTTTTTGGGCGTGCGCGAATATCCCGCCATTGATCCGCCGACAATTACTGTCCGCACACAATATACGGGAGCCAGTGCGGAGGTGGTGGAATCACAAATTACCGAGCCGATAGAAAAAGCCGTCAATGGTATTGCGGGTATTAAATCAATTACTTCCAATAGTGCTCTTGGCGTCAGTAATATTACCGTAGAATTTGATTTGCAAACCGAGTTGGAACAAGCAGCCAATGATGTGCGCGATAAGGTGTCGCAAGCAATTCGCAATTTACCGCAGGATATTGATGCGCCGCCCGTTGTGACCAAAGCCGATGCTAATTCCGACCCTATTTTATTTATGCCTATTCAAAGCACCACACGCAATATTGTGGAATTAAGCGATTATGCGGAAAATGTGTTACAAGAGCGTTTACAAACTATTCCGGGGGTAAGCCAAGTACAAATATTCGGTTTGCGTCGTGCTGCCATGCGATTATGGATTGATCCGGCAAAACTCACTGCCTATAATTTAACCATTCAAGATATAAAAAATGCACTCGATAAAGAAAATGTAGAACTTCCGGGCGGAAAAGTGCGAGGTAATTCCACCGAATTAACCGTCAATAGTATGGGGCGATTAACAACGGAAGAAGATTTTAATTCCCTTATTTTACGACAAGACGGCGAAAGTATTGTCCGCTTACATGATGTGGGCGAAATTACTCTTGGTGCGGAAAATGAAGAAACGGTCTCCAGAAAAAATGGTTATCCTGTGGTATCGCTCGCTATTATTGCTCAACCCGGTGCAAATCATATTACTATTTCTGATGAATTTTACAAACGTATAGAACAAATAAAAAAAGATATGCCACCCGATATTATTCTTGATATTGGGCGAGATCGTTCGTATTTTGTGCGCAGAGCAGTGAATGAAGTGGAAGAAACATTACTTATTGCCATAGGTCTTGTTGTGCTGATTGTTTATCTTTTCTTTCGTGATTGGATTATTGCCTTCCGCCCGCTTATTGATATTCCCATTTCCTTAATCGGTGCATTTTTTATCATGTATATTGCCGGATTTTCGATTAATGTTTTGACATTACTTGCTATTGTGCTGGCAACGGGATTGGTGGTGGATGACGGCATCGTAGTGACGGAAAATATATTTAAAAAACTTGAAGCGGGTATGCCCAAATTCAAAGCAGCACGCGAAGGAACAAATGAGATATTTTTTGCAGTTATTTCCACATCGGTCACACTTGCGATTGTGTTTTTACCCGTGATTTTCCTTCAGGGATTTGTGGGTTCACTGTTTCGGGAATTTGGTGTGGTGCTGGCGGGAGCGGTTTTAATTTCTGCTTTTGTGTCTTTAACTATTACCCCCGTCCTCAATGTAAAATTAGCCAAAGATGTCCATAAACGAACCCGATTTTATACATGGACGGAGCCATTTTTTGTATGGTTAGATACCGGCTACCGACGCACATTAACGCGCTTTATGAATAATCGTTGGTTGGCATTTATTCTTATTGCTTTATGCGGTGCTGCCATTGTGGGTGTGGGTGGTTCTTTGCAAAGTGAATTGGCACCGCTGGAAGATCGCAGTATTATTCGTACAAATTTGACGGCAGCGGAGGGAACAGATTTCGATGCCATGGAAAAAAATATTTTTTCTCTTGCTCAAGCAATTCAAGATTCCGTCGGTGCGAATGCACGTATAATTTTTTCAAATGTTGCTCCTTCTTTTGGCAGTAGCGCTTCCTCCAATAGCGGTGGATGTACTATATTCCTTGTTGATCCGCAAGAGCGTAAAACTACACAAAAAGCAATTACTCAACAAGTAGGGAAAATTCTCAAAAATTACCCTGATGTAAAAGGCGTGCCCATTCAAGAGCAAACCATCAGCGTTGGATTCCGTGCCGCCTCACAATTACCCGTGCAATTTATTGTGCAAAATCTGAATTTTGCAAAATTACGTCAAGTGCTTCCCACATTTTTGGATGAATGCAATAAAAGTGCGATTTTACAAGGTGTGGATGTTGATTTGAAATTTAATAAACCCGAATTACAAATAACCATCAATCGTTTAAAAGCAACACAATTGGGTATTTCTGTTCTTGATGTTGCCAATACATTGCAATTTGCTCTCAGTGGCAGACGTTTCGGCTATTTTCTGATGAATGGCAAACAATATCAGATTATTGGTCAAGTGGACAGACAAAACCGTGATGAGCCGCTTGATTTAAAAGCATTTTCCGTGCGCAATACTAAAGGAGAATTAGTTCAATTAGATAATATTGTCGAAATGGCGGAAACAAGTTCACCGCCGGCACTGTATCATTATAATCGTTATAAATCGGCAACAATCAGTGCTGCATTAGCGCCGGGCTATACGATAGGCGACGGTGTGAAAGAAATGCAATCCATAGCGGCGCGTGTATTGGACGAATCCTTCGCCACGGCTTTATCGGGGGCATCGCGGGATTTTGCGGAAAGTTCCTCCAATACAAGTTTTGCATTTTTATTGGCTTTGGTACTTATTTATTTAACATTAGCAGCACAATTTGAAAGTTTTCGCGATCCATTCACTATTATGCTTACCGTACCATTAGCTTTAGCGGGCGCAGTTGTCTCATTATGGGCATTTGATCAGACACTTAATATATTTTCCGAAATAGGTATTATTATGCTTATTGGATTGGTGACAAAAAATGGTATTTTGATAGTAGAATTTGCCAATCATAAACGCCATGACGGTAATGGCATTATTCAGGCGGTGATTGAGGCTTCCGCAGCGAGATTACGTCCTATTCTCATGACATCGCTTGCTACGATGTTAGGTGCTTTACCCATTGCACTTGCTCTTGGCGCAGGGTCACAAAGTCGCATTCCTTTGGGTATTGTTATTGTCGGCGGTTTATTATTCGCGCTTATACTCACATTATTTGTTATTCCGGCGATGTATTCGTTTATTACGCGGAAAAATCTACCGTCATTGCATCCCATGGAAGACGAAGCCGTGCAAAATCAAGACATACTTCCTTCATCCACACATTCTCACCATTAATGAACTAATGAATATCATGAGGTTATTTTCGATATTATTGTGTTGTATTCTATGCTGTTCTTTTTCGATACAAGCACAAAATGTATTATCATTACAACAAGCCGTTGAGCTTGCTCTCAAACATAATTATGATATTTTATTGGCAAAAAATCAATCGGATATTCAGAGTATAGAAAATTCATGGGCAAATGCGGGTGCATATCCTACGGTGAATGCCGGATTAACAACGAATTATTCGCAATTTTCCATAAATCAAGAATTAAGTAATGGACAAACTATCACGGGTAGTGGAGTCACCCAGCAAAATACGCAAGCATTTGTCACATTATCATGGCGTGTCTTTGACGGTATGCGTATGTTCGCCACCAAATCACGATTAGAAGAAGTCCAAAAATCCGGCGAATTACAGTTGAAACAACAAGTCATGCAAACGATGTATGATGTCTGCATGGCATATTATGGGCTGGCGCGGCTTACGCAACAACAAAAAACACTCGATGAACTGATTCGTGTTTTAGAAGAACGCTTACGTCTTGCCGAGGCACGTTTATCCGTTGGTGTCGGCACAAAAAACGATGTACTTCAAGCCAAAATAGACATCAATGAGCAACAAAGTGCCCGATTAACCGTGCAAAATTCTCTTGCACAATTAACTGCCTCATTAAATATTCTTTTGGGGCGCAATCCTTCCGCTGTTATTGGCGTTGAGGACTCTATTCCGCTTGGAGCACAACCCGATTTTACGGCATTACAAAATCTTACGGAACAACAAAATTATTCCACCCTCATCGCACAACAAGAACTTGCTATTGCTTTGCAACAAAAAAGCGAAATCTATGCACAAGGTTTGCCTTCCATCACATTCAATACCGGGTACAATTATAATTACAATCAAAATAGTCGCGGTTTATTTGTGATCAATGCTAATAATGGTTTTACTGCGGGTATTGGTATTTCTGTCCCTTTATTCAATGGTTTGATCACCCATACGCAATTAGCCACACAAGATATGCTTATACAAAACAGACGATTACAACTTGATGCATTGCAACAACAAGTACGACAACTTTATACCAATACCTCTACAAATTATACGAATGCCATGGCAACAATTGCCATCGAAAAAAATAATAATGAACTTGCCAAAGAAAATGCAGAGATTGCTATGGAACGATTCAAACGTCAATCCATCACCACACCCGAATTGCGTCAGGCACAATATTCGATTATAGAAAGTGCAACACGACTTTTTAATGCACAATTTACCGCCAAAGCTGCCGAATTACAACTACAATTACTTGCAGGAACCTTGAAAGTGCAATAAACATGAGATACTCAGTCATTCTTCACGCCGGAGAAATGTAGTATAAGAAATTTTGCCTGTCATAAAAAAGTAAACACATATTGTAACTTTCTGAGGAACACTGAGGTCTGTGATAATCCTTTATGAACGATGTGGAGATTTTTATGAAGTTTTGTACTCTTGCTCTTATAGTATTTTTAGCTGCATTGCATCTTAGAGCACAATCCGATATTGATTACAAACAAACTACTCTCTCCGATGTGGATTTATATGTTTCTAATAATGGTATCATCGGATATAATAGTAAGCAAGGAATGGCAGGACTCCTCTATCCGCGCGGCTCACAAAATCAATATCTCTTTGGGTCAGGTACATGGTTCGGTGCAAAGAAAAGAGTGAGCAATATCCTTCGTAATTTAGTGATAAGGTCGTACAATCTCAGTTCGGGAAAATCATGGATGACACCTGGGAATATGGGTGATCCTGATTCATTATCACAGGAGATGATTAATCAGTATCAAGTGGAACGCTCAACAGATTTTACTCAGGACGGTTTGCACGCAAAAAATCAGATGCCGCCTTGGTCGCTCTGGAAAACTGCTGAATCTGATGAATCAGGTATATATGTACCCACGATTGACAAAAGAAACTCAGCAGTATATCCGCAGGGTGTTGCGATGGTCTCCGATGAAATGTTCCATTCACGTTACCATGACAGTAACCTCGCTCGCTACGAAAGATCAATTGAAAGGAACAAAAAAGACGGGTATCCACTCGGTTTACATTTCGATGAAAAAATCTTTACCTGGAAAAATTCACCCTTACATTCATCTATTATTGTGCAAAAAACTATCACCAACAGTTCTACAGATACACTTTTCGATTGTTATATAGCTTGTGTTTTCGATCCTGATATAAGATTTTCCAATAATTTGAAAAGTTTTCAAAATGATAATATCCGGAGCATCAATACCGATAATACGCAAGTTTTTTTTGCATGGACAAATACCGATCAGGGTGAACAGGGAAAAAATTTCGGGTATTTAATGGCGGCTTATCTTGAAACTCCCGCTATTAATAATGATAGTTTACGTACAAGTAAATCATATAATCACAGAGCACCCATATCTGAACAAATAGGAACATATTCTGTAAAACTTTATACATCTGTGGGTTCCGGATTATCTATTGACGACTATACATTTATAACCGAAAAAGATTCTACAAGTTATGTAATAAATATGGATATAAGAGCATTGCTTTGCACGGGTTCATTTACATTATTGCCCGGACAAAGTACACGTATTGCTTATTGTATTTCCATTGTTGACTCGCTTAATGGAAAAGAACCTGAAGGCAGTAATGATGATATTCCTATTATTCTTAAAAAATTACAACAAATTCAACAAGTATATTCTACTGTCTCGGATTATACGCTAAAACAACAAGAAACAATTGATAGAATACTCGCTCCCAACCCTGCGAACACAACGGTCATTATCAATAGCAGCGAACAACACGCTATCACGATACAGGCAATTTCCGTACTTGGCGAAATATTCCCCGTCGAATATTCTGTTCTCAGCGCAGAATCTCTTCAATGTTCTATTGCACATTTACCGCAAGGATATTATACCTTAATTCTTTCCTCACCAACACAATCATATTCGTATCCCCTCCATGTCATACGATAAATATTCTTAAAAAAGTACATACTTGTAACTTTTGTCATCATGACTCTCTCTGTGCTGGGAACAGAAAACACCTTTGTTACATATACTTATTTTGTGGGGATTACTATGAAAATTTTATTCATTGTGGCATTAGCTATTGCAGGTGCAGGTCATCTGTATGGACAATCCGCCTATCAAACCAAACAGACCACTCTCTCCGATGTGGATTTGTATATTTCCAATTATGGTATTTTGGGAAATAATACAGCCAAGTCGTCGGCTGGGCTTATTTATCCGCGCGGCTCACAAAATCAATATCTCTTTGGATCAGGTATATGGTTCGGAGCAAAAAAACGGGTGAATAATACCCTCACTCCTTTGGTTGCTCTTACGTACAATCCCAATTCGGGATATTCATGGATGACACATGGCAATAGTGATGACCCTTACCCATTACCGAACGACATGAATATCAAATATCATGTGGAACGCTCAACGGAATTTACTCCTGATGGTCTGCATATACAAAATCAGATGCCACCTTGGTCACTATGGAAAACAGCCGATGCCCCAACAGGTGTCTATGTCGCCACAATCTCCGAACGTAACTCTGCGGTATATCCGAAAGGTGCGGCTATGGTCTCCGATGAAATGTTCCACTCTCGTTACCACGATAATAATCTTAATCGCTATGAGGGCGGCTCTACGCTTCGCGGTCAAGAAGGATTTCCACTTGGTTTACAATTCGATGAAAAAATATTTACATGGAATAAAGCACCATTACGCTCATCCATTATTGTACAACAGAGCATCACCAATACTTCTAATGACACACTCTTCGATTGCCATATCGGGCATGTTTTCGACCCTGATATTGGTATTCTCAATAATCCCAAAGGAGCGCAAAATGATAATATTCGCCCTATGAATATTGATAATTTGAACGGTGTATATGCTTGGTCAAGCAGCAATCAAGGTGAACAGGGAAAAAATTTCGGGTATTTGGCAATTACACATTTAGAAACACCCGCAGTGAATGATGATGCGCTGCGCACCGTAAAATCTTATACACAACCGGCTCCATATTCAGAACAGGTTGGAATTTCGGCTATACGATTTTTTGATATTCAGACCGACCCAATAACAAATAATGACCGCTACAATTTCATGAGCGAAAATAAAAAAGACGGCGAAAAATTACAAGCTGATATTAGAGCATTGCTCAGCACAGGTGCATTTACTTTATTGCCCGGACAAACCGCTCGCGTTGCCTATTGCATTACAATTGTTAATCCCCTCAAAGGCAATGAAACTACAGGAAGCGATGAAGATTTTCCGGCTGTGCGCTCTGCCATCACAGAAAATCAACAACAATATATCAATGGCACAGTAGCAAATATTGAAGATAATAATGAACAAAGTACGTGGACACTTGCGCCCAATCCAGCACATAACTCTGTGACGGTGACTGGACTTCTCAATAATGATATAGTCCGTGTGCAGGCAATTTCCGTACTTGGCGAAATATTCACTGTCGAATATACTGTTCTCAGCACAGAATCTCTTCAATGTTCTCTTGCGCATTTACCGCAAGGATATTATACTCTTTTAATAATAGCCTCAAATCAAACTTATTCCATGCCATTGCATAGTATCAAATAAACACTATTCACAAAAAACTGTATATAAAAAAAGCCGTGTTTTTTGCACGGCTTTTGTGTCAATAGTGGTATATGGAGCGTGGTGTTAAAGATTTTATGGAAGTATGGTCACGCTGTGATGATACATTCCCGATACTGTTGTAATACGTGCTATATATGCTCCTGTCGGTAAAGAAGATATATCAATATGTGTGGGTGATAGTATTGGCGCAGGCACAGACATTATTGACTGTCCTTCTACAGTAAAATATTCTATACTAAGAATTTTGGATTCCTCCGAGTTAATAGTCATTGTGCCCGATGCCGGATTGGGATATATCATAACAGCATTGTTTTCTTGATTATCTTCATCAATGTCCGATGTCACTATATTCTGATAATACAATCCTTTTTGCGTTCCGACAAATATTCTGTTATCCGTATAAGAAAGCCATAAAGCTCCGAAAATATCCGATATTTTTTTCCATTGTGATGATGAAGCCATGCGTGTAAAAATACCGACATTGGTATAAAGATAATATAATCCATCACGAATTGATATTCCATGTATCAGCATAGAGACAGATTCATTTTGCAATCCTTCCTGCCAATCATTCCATGTAATACCATTATCTGTGGATCGTATAACAGCGCGTTGGTTAAGAGTAAGCACAATTGTTCCTTCATCAATTACCATATCTGATATTTCAGCAAGGAAATTACCAATATATATTTTTTGCCATTGCGTGTCTTGAGTATTTTTTCGGAATAATCCTGCATTTGTTGCTGCAAAAAGTGTTTGCCCTGCTTGTGTCACTCGCACCACTTCACTGATATTTTCTATAGTCAGCAAATTATGGGTGATATTTTGCCATGTTACACCGCCGTCATTTGTGAAGAATATGCCGGATTTATTATGTTCATGCGGGAATAAATCAGCTGTGGTAACATATAAAGTATTGCCTTGTTGAGTAAAACCTTGGCACCATACGCCGGTAAACCCTGCCGTGTCCCATGTATTTGATGGAGAATTATAACGAAAAATTCCTTTTTCACTCGCCATAAAAACGGTGTTATTATGAACAACAGCATCATTGAATGCTATACCTTTCATAGCGGGACCAAACCAGCTCGTACCATTATTAGTGCTTGTGAAAATACCATTACTTGTTGCGGCATACAATGTGGAGCCGAATATAGCCAGTCCGTGAACACTCACATCATGTAATCCTTGATTCATCGGAGCAAAACTATTGCGTCCATTGGCAGAATGAATTATACCTTGTGCCTGCAATCCTACATACAGACCATCCTGACTCCAGTGCAGTGAAAGTATGCCTTCATCATAACTATTGTTGATGTCGGTATCAATCCATTCATTGCGTGTTGTATCATAGAGATTTATGCCATCGGAGAGTGTTTGTATTGCAAGGTAATCGCCACCACCCGCTAAGCGTATGGTTATCGTTTCTTCGGAAAGATTTTGATTAAACTTTTGCCATGTTATTCCTTCATCTGTGGAGCGTATAATCCCTTGTGTAGTTGCTGCAATAACGTGATTGCCATACTCACACATATCTTGTACAAACATATACTCCGATTCATTGAGCGTAGGTGTCACTTTTAACCACGCATTACCATTCCATCGCATAAGTTCTTGTCCGATAGAAACATAGAACTTACTGCCGGCACGGATAATATCTGTAACACTTTGATGTGATTGGCTATTGGAACTGTCTAAAACAATAGTCCATCGTTGTTGCGCAATCCCATAATTAAGAAGATAACCGGCACTTGTCCCCGCCATAATCATAGTTGGTGTGGCATACAGTGCCGTAATATTGCCATCTTTTTCGACGACATCCAATAGTGAAGGCAATGGTGTAAAGCTATTATCGGCACGTTTGTATATGTAGATATTTCTATCACTTACACAAACATATACACCCGGATCGGTAATCTGTACCTTTGTAAAAGGAATGATACTGACCGATTGCGGAATACTGTTCCATTGAATACCATAATCTGTTGACCAAAAAACACCGGATTGCGTGCCGACGATAATTTCGCTCCCTTTTTTATCTATGCTATAGACATTTCCACCTTCAATACCGACGGATGATGTAAGGGTGAGTTGTGTCTGGGCAAAAGTGCCGATACACAAACAGAAAAAACTTATACTGTACAAAATACAATGTGTCATTATTACTCCAAATCATTGTTTATAAAGTTGATATATACTGCACATGAACTGCGCACATTCATGTCTGTTAGCAATGACAGTGAATACGGGGGAATGTTTCCGCCAATTTTTTACTATATTTCCATGTCGGAGCGTCACTATATGACAATACTTCGCTCAAGTGCAATCACAATATCATACAAAGGATAACGATATGAGTGTAGGTCAGCAAATTCATGAACTGATTCGTTCGATGAGTCCATCGGAGAAGGGATACTTCAAAAAATACTCAGCCCGTCATATTATTGGCGAAGGCAATGATTATATGACATTATTCGAAGCTATTGATTCTCTGGAATCATATAGCGATGATGCTCTTATGAAAAAAAACAGTATCAAAACAATGGCACAACGATTACCCGGAATAAAGAATTATTTATACAAGCAAATCATGGAATCATTGCGCTCATACCATAGCGGGAAAAATCAGGCGCAAGTCATTCAAGATGCTCTCTATGATGTGCGTTTATTATCCGAACGCGGATTATATACCCATGCAGAAAAAATTGTCAAAAAAGCAGTAGAAATGGCTCGCGAGATTGAGCATAATCGTTTATACCTTGATGCACTCACCTATTATTTATTGGTCATATCACATTTTGTCAGCGATAAACATTATGGTGAACTTTCGGAGAGTATTATCAATGAATTAGAAAGTGCTTCCGAAAAAGTCTATAATGAATATTTGTATTGGATCTATAATTTGCGTATTGAAGATTCACTTGTGGCGCAAGGTATTACCACGCATGCAAAAGAACAGTACTCCGCAGATATATTATCCCATCCATTGATGAGCACGGTACAACCTTTATCATTTACTGCATGGCTTTCTTCAATGTTTATTCAAACATCGCATTATCAGTATATCGAAAAAGATCAAGAAAAATCACGCGAAATAAGCGAAATAATAGTAAAGAAATTTGAAGAAAACCCCATTCGCAAAGAACAATATTTTGGATTATATATTGGTACATTGACAACCATGCTGTCATATTACTGTCTGCACAAACACTATGAACTTTATGAAAATAATATTTATTTGTTACGTGACAGTATGCAGCAAAAAAATCTGAATGCCTATCAAAAAGCACGTGCCGCCATGTTATTTCTTCGCACCGAAATAACGTATGATATGGTATCGGAAAATATGGGGCGTTTTGCGGAAAATATACCCGAATACACTAAACTCTATCAGACATATCAGCATTTTTTTCCGCCGATTTATCAAAAATTACTGACGATGGAATGTGGGGCAATGTGTCTTGTGTCTGGCAATCCTCGACTTGCACTTGAATGGTTTCAGCGCACACTCTCATCTGATGCACATATCCGTAGCGATGCCCATCGTTCTGCCGAATTATTATCATTATGTGCGCATCTGGATACCGGTGGGGAAGCATATCTTGACTATGGTATTCGTTCATTTACACGTTCCAAATCAAAATTTTTGCCTGTCACCGAATTTCATCGTCATTTTCTCAAATTATTGCGTCATATTGCGGAAGCACATTCCCCTCATGCACGGCATAGTCTCGTCAGCGGATTCATCGAGCAACACAGCAATAATACGGAAGCCGATCCTTTTCTTTTGAGTGTGCTTCGTCTATGGAAACCGAAATTTGTCCAAAAGAAACAACAAAAGAAAAATCCCTATCTGTGAAAAAAAGAAAAAGAATGATATAAGCAGGGAATATGTCCTTCGACCGCCCAATCATAGACAGTACAAGCAATAATATCGTCTAAAAATTACGATGAGTTGTGGAAGAGGTAGGGATAGGGGGTGGGGGTTTTATTTGGCCCTTGTCAGCCATGATGTTATTATTAATGAAATTAGTCCTGCGGAAATAGCTGTCACAATTACGTCCCCGTATTGTTTGAAGTCAAGTCCGCTTACAAGTCTTACCGAAATAATTGTTAATGTTAGTCCTGCTAAAATTGCCCAGTATTTCAAATTTACATTTTTATTTACAGTCTTGTCTGTCGGAAGTCTATAAATGGCAAAAGCAATTACAAGTCCACCTAGTAAAGTCGAAGAATGTTGAAGTATTTTTAAAATTGGAATTTGTCTGCCAAAAAAACCAACAGAGTTTTGCAATTCAGGAATTGTCTGAACGAAATAACCGTGTTCGTGAGTAAAACTATCCCAAAAAATGTGCGAAGCTGCTCCGATTAAAATTGAAATTGTCACCACTAACCAATTATGTTTGAAGTAACTGTTCCAATCAAACTGCCTAAAAATCGAAAATCTTGATTTTAAAAATGTCGGTAAGTTGTCGAATAGCCTGTCACGAACAATGTTGTGAAATAAAAACGCAAGTAGGAGTCCAAGTGGCAGGTCGAACCAAAAAAGTCCGTCAATTGTATGGCTGTAATTGCTTTTAATTCTCATTCTTAAAAAATATTCAAAGTCAGGTGTTAAACTGCCGATTACAAGACCGGTCAAGGAAAACCATGGTCGAGGCAAAAATGTCAATGGTAAAACTATTGCTGGGTGTGAAAATGTAAATGGCATTTCTTAATTAACTGTTCGTTTATTTATTTCGGTATCGTCTTTCACAATGACCACCAACGTTTGGCAGCTACCCGAAGGGCGGGACTTTTACCCCAAAACTTGATGTAACCACTGAGTCCGCCATTGAGCCAAAGGCCTGTGCTTGTTGCACAACTTGTTTCCCTCAAAACTACAAAACTTTGGTTATGTAAACAAACAAGTTTATATCCCATTACCGCTCATTTTTCTAAAAAATTACAGATGAGTTGTTCAACCGTCATCCCTGCCCGTGGCATGAAATTTCTCCTGTTGTAGTTCACAAGTATGATGAAGTCCAATCTTTATTGTATCGTATAACTCACATTACGTCCATTACCTTGTTTTTCAATTAGTCCTTTTTTAGTCAACTCTGACAAAATGCGTTTAACGGTAGGTAATGGTATCGCCAGTTTTTCCGAAATTTCTCCTGACTGAATATTCGGACGATTTTGAATAATGGTAAAAATTAATTTCTCCTTATGTGAAATTTGTGTTTCCGAACCATTTTTTTGCAATTTTGTCATAAGTTGCGATTGGATATTTGATAAGCAACTCAAAAAGAATTCAATCCAAACAGTAATATCTTCATTTGGACGTTGCACCTGACAACTTCTGAGAACCTGATAATATTCGTTTTTTCGATTTTCTATTTCATGCTCAAAACTGACATATTGTATCCATGTATATCCGTTTTTAAGTAATAATAGTGTTGAAATCAAACGACTTAACCTACCGTTCCCGTCTTGAAACGGGTGAATACTTAAAAAATCATAGACAAATGATGCTATTTTGATTAATGTGTGTACTTCTGTTTCGGAATTATACCAATCAAGCAACTGTCTTATGGCATTTTCGGTGGCAAATCCCGCTTCTGTGGTTTGAAAGATTCTTTGTCGTGTGCCGTCAGGAAATGCTGCTTCAACTGCATTACTATGCGACTTATAATTTCCTTTATGCCATTGGTCTTTGGCACTATATTTCATTACATTATTGTGTAAACTTTTGATATGGCTTTCGGTCAATGTGATATTATGATAAGACTCCGAAATCAAATCCAACACCTCATAATATCCGACTACTTCTTGCGAATCTCTGTCAGTAAGTTTGGTAATGTCAATTTTTTGCAGCAACACATCAACTTCTTCATCACTCATTTTGTTGCCCTCAATGCGATTTGAAGCTCCTACACTTCGCACTGTAGCAATGCTTTTCAACTCTTTGAGGCTTTGTCCTTCTTTGCGTTCAATAGCAGTCCAATGTGCATCAAAGCGGTCTATTGCACTGATAACATTAATCAGCTTCCAATCAATCTTAAGTCGAAAATTATATACTTTATTGTTCATTTTGATACGATTTGATATGCAAAGATACGGTTATGATTCGAAACTGCAAGAGTGTAATGATACGATTTGATACGTTTAAGTTTGATTATGATACGAATAGTGTCATTCTTTTGTCATGTTGTGGGTTTGTTGCCTTATTACTAACAGTTCAAGACTACCGCAGTTGGCGATTGAGCTTCGCTGATTGTCAATTCGGAGCACTAAACTATCAATATAGCACAAAAGTTGATGCGATGTAGGTGTTCAATAAACCACGACATCCGTCATTGAACGGTTGGTGGTAGTTTTTTTATATTGCAAATGGATTTCCAAACTTAATTCTAATTTTATCCCAAAGATTGATTGTATAGTCTTTCGGTAATTTATTCAGGTCGTCAAGTATCAACTTTGTTATATATCTGATTTTCCAATTTTCATCTTGAAGTCTATCAATTATTTTGTCAATTATATGAGAATATTTGTCTTTGTTTTTATCTGAAATCCAATCTCCTAAATACCAAACAGAGTTATATCTAATGACTTTGTTTTGGTGTGAAAGGTTATTTCCTAATAGACTTATTATTTCGTCTAACGTTTCCAATTCCCCTTCTTTAACAAAACTTATTCCCTGTAAACTTTCCAAAATTTCAAAAGCTTTCTCAGATTTTTTCGCTGATTCAAAAGCAGTTTCATATTCTTCTTTAAAGAAATTCGACCATTTTTTGGGGTTCTTACTTAACGCCTCATAAATCACACTTATTCCTGAAGAACTTGTTTGTTTGAAATTATCTCTTATTTCTTGCACTAATACAGCTTCAGTTTTTATCTCAGAGTAATTCCTTATTTCTTCAATCAGTTTTTCACGGTCTGATTCTTCATCAATGCTCCAAAAATTTACTATTTGATCTTTTTTTTCTCTTATGCTATTCATTTTTTAATCTTTCCTATAATGTATGTGGCTTTGCGATGGCGGGGATTCATCGCACTAAACTTCATTAGATGAACAAAACTTGATGTAACCACTGAGTCCGCCATTGAGCCAAAGGCCTGTGCTTGTTGCACAACTTGTTTCCCTCAAAACTACAAAACTTTGGTTATGTAAACAAACATGAGTAAGGGTGAAGGAAAAACTACTGTTGAATTTTGCATATCACCCCAGCATATTGCCAAACCGATGATAGCGGGATTTTTTTTATTTGTTGAGTATTACATTTATTTTATCCAAAAATTGTTTTGGTGCTTGATGATTAGGGTCAATACTATGAGTAATTTCAAATTGTCGTTTTGCGTTTTCATAGTCGCTCATTTTAAAATAACATTCTCCTATTGAAAATTCAGCAAGCAAACTATTAGGGTTCCGTTGCAAAGAAAGTTTAAAGTCTTCAATTGCGTCTGCCCATAAACCTAAGTCCATTTTACAAAAAGCTCTGTTGTCAATGGCTTCAAAAAATTGAGGAAAAAGGTCAATTGCTTTTGAATAAGAGTCTATGGCTTCGTAATGTTTATTTTGGTCGGTTAGTGTAAGTCCTGCTTTATAATAGCTGTTTGCAATGGGAACATAAAAGTTAGGGGCTTGTGTCTGTCGCAAATATTCGTGATAACCTACTAAATCATTTGCTGTCAAAGATTGATTTGTCAGCAACGTAGCGTTAGCAAATGCTTTTTTGTCAAAAGGTGAGTGGTAAACAAATACTGATAGTTTGTCAATGTCTGTCAGTGCAGGTACGTTGTCAACTGGCGAATAAGTCAAAATATGATAGCACTCAAATTCCGTGTCTATCATCAATAATTTGTAAAGATTGAATTTATTATCTGTTTTTATATAAAAAATGTCACCAACTGAAAAGTCAGTGACCTTTTCAGTTTTTGAGTAATCGGGTTGTGTTACCTTGTTTTTTAAAAAGTCAAATAGTCTCATTTTTTTGTCCGTTTTATTTTTTTAGGGTTTCAGTAAAATTACCACTAACGTTCCTCGGATTTTCGCAGTTACTGAATGCAAACGCAGTTTATTAATGAAGTACTTCTGCAATTGTATAGATGCGCCTCTCATCTTAACGCAATGCGCCATTCACTTCCCTCAAAACTACAAAACTTTGCTTATCCATCCAAACATTGTCCTTTTGGTTTATATATTGTTGTCAAGTATTGTTCTACAAAAAGTAGAGGTGTGGGGGAGTGACGAGTGTTAGCGGCTCATCTACTTTCTGTCCCAATCACATAGTTGTATTTTTAAATGATTGTTGTCTTTTTTGTCTGTTTATATTTCACTTTTGGTTCAAATAAAGTGAACTGGCTTTCTTTTACAATCTGGCTTGGCAACTTTGTCAGATAATTAGAAATGAAAAGTTCTTTTCCAATTTGGTCTGAGGTATTTGTCACATTTCTCATACCATAGGTCAAGTCCCATGAGATAATGTTTGCGAAAGAAAACAACTCTCTTATATACTCGCTATCATCATAAGTAATCAGCCAATTGTGATTGCATTTTTTTATTGTCTCAGCAAACCTACCATGTTCAAATCCTTTATGGAGATTTCCGTTTTTTCCATAAAGCGCAGATTTAGTCGCTGAATAATAGGGTGGGTCAAGAAAAAGAAAAACATTTTCACCGTCTGCTTCAATCACTTCTTGAAAGTCAATATTGGTAATTGTTGTGTTACTAATGACTTTACCGAATTGCTTTAATCGGTGAATGCTGCTTTCAGTAAATCTTCCGTGATATGCTTGTTCGCTATAACCTCCGCTTTCACTTGTCCCCGAGAAAGTAATGCGATTGAAGATGAAAAATGCTGCTCCCGTTTCAAGGTCGTCGAATTGAGAAATGTTGTCTGTGAGAAATCTGTGTAAGTCTTTCCCTTCTTTGAATTGATTTCGCCACTCATAAACTTTCTCAATTACAGCACTAACATCATGCTGACACATCTCCCAAAACTTGAAAAGGGAATAATGCAGATCGTTTACCCAAAATTTTTTGTCTGGAAATTTTTGCTTTAGATATATGAAAACAGAACCGCCTCCCAAAAATGGCTCACGAAACTCGTCAAAATTGGGCACAAGTGTAGAAATTAAATCTACGGCTCTGCTTTTTCCTCCCGGATATCGTAACGGACTTTTAATCATTGTACTTGTTTTATGGTAACAGTAAATTTATTGCTTTTTGTCTCAGCAAACAAAGATGTTACTAAGTTTTTTTGAGTGGTATTGAAGTTGTTCTCAGAGAAGAAATTTTCAACTTCAGTTGAAGAAGATTTCGAACTTATTGCTCCTTTCAATTTTGTTGATGTTAACTCTAAAATAGATTGACAACTTGTTTTCTTTCCGTTCACTTTTGTCTCAGATAAGTTGCAATACAAAATCATTTTAAGTAAACCGTCCTTAATATCACCTTTACTTGGTAGCACAGCGTTGACGGTATGTTTGCATTCGATGAGCGATAATTTTTCTTTTGAAATAATCACTTCATCAACGGTAAAGAAATACTGTCCACCCAAATAATTATTAATGGTGATTTTTGCTTTGGAAAGTGTTGATAAACTCTCTTTAGGTTGAACAGTGACAAATTCTCTGGATTGGGCTTTTTCGGCTTTGTCTCGAGAAAATGCCATGAACAAAGAAACGTCTTTGCCAATTTTCTTTTTAAAATTGTCTAATCCATTTGAATTGTGAAGTTTTACCCCTGTTGATGTTTCAATTTTTGCATAAGAGGATTTCACTTTATCAATGATATTGTGAAGATTTGTGTTCAGTTCGTTCAAATTCCAATGCAAAGCTGAACTGTGATACTGTTCAATCTCTCTGATTTTTGATAACACAAATTTGTTGTCAAACTGTTGTCCGGTAATTTTATTTCCTGCTCTCTCTGCCTTGTTGTAATATGCGAAAATTACGAACACATCAAGTAAACTCATCAATGAAACAGTATCCCATTGAATAAAATCTCGATCTCCTGCTGCTCCTTCGTCTTTAACGATTGGAATTACTGTAATCTTTTTTGATATGTTCAGCGTGTTATATACCCTCTCATACGGATAAGAACGAGTCCGTTTGGGTGAAACCCACTTTGAGATGGCGAATGAATACTTGCCGTCATTGATAATACAAGCAGTTGGAACCTTGTTGATGTCAAAGTCCGATGCTTCTATTTTTTGTAAATCGTCAGCGAGATGAACTTTATATTTTATACCTGTAATTTTTCCTGTAATATTCATTCGTCAAATGTAAAGTTATTCGTATAATTTTGATGTTGGTCATTGCTAAATCCATGTACTGAAACTTGGTATCCGCTTCCCGATGTGCCGCCGAATGGCGGCACATCACTCATATTGACGCAAAGCACCCTTTACTTTCCTCAAAACTACAAAACTTTGTGTATCCATGCAAATATTGCCCTTGAGGTTTATATATTGTTGCCAAGTATTGTTCTAAAAAAAAGTAGTAATGTGGTGTGGAAGGAAAACAGATGTTGTGAGACTGTTTTTATTCAATTTTGCGTAGTTGCTCGTCATAAAGTCCCACTAACAGACTGTTGCCGTCTTTGTCAATTTTCATGCCTCCGTATTTTGCCATCGCATATTTCTCAGCTTGTCCTTCTTGAAAAAAAAATGATTGTGCTCCAATATTGACACTCCATTGATTAGATGCATAATATTTTATAAGATATTCGCCTTTGTTCAATGGCGTTACATCTTTTTGAAACCGAACTCTTTGTGCCTTACCATTTTGGTCAAGCAGGACAACACAATAGCCACGTTTTGGCATATTTTTGAGATTAATATCATCCAAAATTTTATATCGGAGAGTCATATAGTCGCCTTGTATTAAAGAACGAGGATCAATAGGCGCAAGTTCAAAAAGTACGAATTGTTCGTTTTTTAATAATTCTTCTTTCTTAACTACTGAATAATTGAAATATATCAATAACAGGACAAGGTTAAGAAGTATGATAATCCATTTATACTTTTTCATTTTCCGTCAATTTTTTATAGGTAATCAAATAAAGAGCGATAAACAAAACACCTGTCGAAAACAGGAGGATAGACTTAGTGAGTAAAGTTAAATTTAAGTCGTAATAGTATTGTGAAACAAAGTAGATGAATGAGGTAATTCCCAATACGAATCCTGTTTTGTAGTTTATCATAAAACTCAATAGTATAATAAGTATAGCACCCGATATGGCAGGGGATAAAGCTGTTGGCGATAAAGCAAGAGCCGTAAAAATGTAAACACATATCTTGTGACGTTTTTCTGTTATATTTAGCACACTAAACAACGTAGAAGTCAAATATACAATTACGGGAATTATAACGATAGAAGACAACCACATATATTCAGGTGATACGGGGAAATTCCCTTCCTTGCCGCTAAGAATGAATAATCCCGATAAAAATGAGAAGACTAATCCTGTTTTGACAGGATTGTAAAGTTTGGATAAAGCTTTGTTTGTAGTGATTATTTTAGCTTCTTTTAGAAAAATGTAAGCCATAGCCAAAGCAAGTATAGCAACATAAATATGAACAACATCATTAACACTATTCGATATAATGAGCATTAAAATACTCTGGTTGATTATCAGAACAGAAACAAAACAAAGTATATAGTTCTGGACAATACTAAGTGAGCCCAAAGCAATAATGATAAAAATTATGCTTAAAATATTTCCATTCTCTTCTATATGTCCACCGATGGCAATAAGTATGAATCCAAGAATAAAAGCAGAAACGCTTATTGTATCCATAATGATTTTATTGTATTGCTTATTTATCCAAATCGAACATGCAATCAAAATGCCACCGGAAAGCAGCAATCCGATATCAGAATTGTATAATTTTGCTAAGTAGAGAAACCCCAAAAACGCGAGGATTGCCAAGAATCCTCCGAACATTGATAGTATCTTTATTGCCAAAGATTGGTCAGTGTTATCCTTCTGATAAGCTGAAACAATAGCATCCTCATCTAATATCAAGGGCTTATCGTTTGTGTTTTGAAAGTAATCCAATAATACTTTAATGTCGTCTTTATTTTTCATTTGCCCATTTCTTTTGAATGTCAATCAGATTTTTAATGGTTAATGTAACGCCTGCTATGATAAACAAACTGACGAATAAGAACATCATTTCTTCGCTTGATATTTTTAGGAGCAAAGCCGATATGATAATGATAAGACTGAAGGGTATGGCAGAAAGATAAAAACCGCTTTGTACTTTTAGTCCGTGCCAAATACCCAACACAAATGCTATGGAAGTAATTGATATCAATATAGGGAAAGAGAAACTCTCTTCATGTTTTTGATATTTGTCAATAATTCCGATGACGATACCGATGGTCGCAAAGCTTATAGAGGTTAATGCAACTATATTCAAAAACCATGTGGTTGTTTTTTTCTTAACAAAAAGAGTTGCTGAAACTAGAAAAGTTAGATTTATGACAAAAAGTAAAGTACAAATCAATATTTCCGACCAATCCTTGACAACTTGTTGTGAATACAAAATAAATGTCGTGTTAATTAAAACAAGATACAGCAACCACAAAGGAGCAAAATTTGATACCAAAACCCACAGTGTTACAAAAATAGTCCACGCTAAAAATAAGTCATAAGCATTAGCTCCCGTCTGATAAATCTGTCCAAATACGGCAAATTGAATACCTACTAAAACCGATGCTCCCGTGAGGATGATATTTTTTATCTTTTTGTTAATTTGAGGAAGAAGTGTTAAGATCGTGGTTATGATCAACACTCCTTGAATTAGTCCAATTTTGGTAAACTTGTGTAAATCTGCCCAATTATAGGCAAAAAAGAAAAGGATACCGGACACGGTAAAACCAACACCAAGACTCATAAAAAATAGTCGTAGAAATTTTTGCCATGCATCTTTGCCATTATACACACTTTCTTTCAAAGTTTTGGCAACTGTTTCTTCTGTAAGGTTGCTGTGTCTGGATATAATCTGAATGTCTTCTCGTTGCATATTGATCACTTACGCCATTTGTTTCCTCAAAACTACAAAACTTTGTTTGTCCATCCAAATATGAGCAAAGGAGATTTCTCTATGCGGGAGTAAATACAGTGTTTTGTGATTCATTGCTGTAATATCCACCCTGCACTTTATCACTTTATCATATTATCACTCATTTTTCTAAACAATCACCGATGAGTTGTGCAACAGTTACACGGGGTAGCGGTAGGTTTTATCATTAGTGGCTATTTATGAAGTTATTGAATTCGGTCTTTGCAGTTGGACTTTCGAACAGAGAGCCGTGTTCACCACCAGTAATTTCGACAAACTGTCTGTTCTGACAACTTGTACAACTTAAAACATCTTGTTTAAAAGTTGGCCACGAGTACATTTGAATAGGAGAGTCATTTAAAC
>ERZ761607.236-NODE-236-length-112867-cov-52.157395_pt1 | contig 112867 bp, 111 predicted proteins | sample MGYA00511164_ERZ761607 | MGnify/ENA primary metagenome ERZ761607 (study PRJEB28899, sample SAMN02445080) | bioreactor sludge metagenome | biome: EBPR sludge | place: Australia: Brisbane, Thorneside Wastewater Treatment Plant | collected 2011-06-22 ...
ACCTTGTGACCGAATCCCTGGACCTTGTGACCGAATCCCTGGACCTTGTGACCGAGTCCCGGGACCTTGTGACCGAGTCCCTGGACCTTGTGACCGAGTCCGCCCGCCTTGCGGTCGAGTCCGCGCCTACACCCAGTCGATGTCGATCCCGCGCAGCATGAGGAGCTCGGACAGCTGGCCGACGTGGCCTTGCAGGTGTCGCAGATTCAGCAACTCGTGCGAAAGCTTGGAGACGCCCGGATACCAAGGGAAGCCGCTCTCGCCGGAGCCGAGTTCGAGGCCGGCCAAGGTTACGTCGACGAGCCCGTCCACGAACGCCGCATACTCGAGCAGACTCCCTCGCGAGATCGGCTCAGCGCCGGGCGGCAGCTCGTATGGCTCAAGCGACCAGGGCGCATGCCACATTGCTTCGAAGTCAGGTCGGCGTCGAACCTCCAGCGCGGCGGGAGGTTCGACGAACGCCCCTTCGCCCTGGCCGATATAGAGATGGGTGAAGTAGACGGCGTGGAAGGCGATCCGCCAGAAGGGCCGCTCGACGCCGTTCCAGTCGGGATTATCGGGGCGCGCCTCGACGGCCGCCGGCGGGTTCGGAGCGGACCAGAGATCGCTCGGGCACCGCTCGATGGAGGAGGCAAGCATCGCGAGTCCCGCATGAAGCTGCCCGGCGAGCGCCTTCTCAAGTTCCACGGCGGCGATGCTACCCGGGCCTATGGGGGTCGAACAGGTTGGTATAATGGGGCCCGCGTGGGGATATAGCTCAGTTGGGAGAGCGCTTGCATGGCATGCAAGAGGTCACGGGTTCGAATCCCGTTATCTCCACCATTCAGCGGCTGCTGGAGCAGTTCGGGCAGTTCGACAGCCTTCGTTCTTCTTCCCCGATGCAAACGCGAATCGCCTTGAGACGGACTATGGCTCCGTCGGACAGGCAACTTCTTCGTGAGGCAACACCGTCAGCACCCTGACGATGAAGTCGTGAAACTCGTCGATGAACTTTCGGAGGAAAGCCTCTGTCGAAGGGTTCGTGACCTGACCGCCATCGGTGATGAGGTCCGGAGTAAACGTGATGTATGCCTCGGGCGAGTTCATCTGCGGTGCATTGAGGAAGCTCAGCACGCTTCGAAGGTTCTGTTGGGCGACCGCGGTGCCGATCGCGCCGGGCGAGGTGCCGATGACCGCGGTCGGCTTTCTGGCGAACGAGTTCGCGCCCCACGGACGGCTCGCCCAGTCGATGGCGTTTTTCAGGCCGCCCGGAATGGAGCGGTTGTACTCAGGCGTCACGAAGAGGATCGCATGGGACCGGCTCACCGCATCCTTGAGGGCCTTGGCCTCCTGCGGAAAGGCGCCGTCGTAATCGGTGCTGTAGAGAGGAAGGTCCTTGATCGGAATCTCCTCGAACTCTAGACCCTCGGGTGCAAGTTCGATCAGCGCCCGCGCTAACTTGCGGTTGATCGAATTCGATGAGAGGCTGCCAACGAAGTAGCCCACCTTGTATGTCGCCATGAGTTATCTCCTTGTCTAAGAATTCAGCCGCTCAGCCCGATCTGCCTGAGAAACGTGACGAGATCGTACATGAGGTTCTCCTCGACGATCTGACCGTCGTGCCACTTGGCAACGGTATAGAAGTCCACGTCGAACGACTTGCCGGTCGGCGGAATCTCGGTTCCGTCTGCCAGCTTCATGGATCCCGTCATCGTGCCGCGCATGCGGGCGATCGAGCAGGTCCAATCGCCAGAGGCGAAGAAGACGCGGTAGGGTCGATTGTCGAGCCGCTGGTCCGGGAAAGTGTGCCAGAAATCGAAGGCCTCTTGGATGTGGTCTTCGATCCCGACCGTGGGCTCCGTCTTGCCGGGCCAGCGGACGATCACGTCGGGTTTGTGCCTGGCTTTGAATACTTCGATGTCTTGGGCGTTCCAAGCATCGTCCAGCGTCTGCATGAGCTCCATGTTCCGCTCTTCTGTATTGGTGATCATCTGATTCTCCTTGATCTTTCGGGGAAGGTGTATGTGAACGCGCTCTAGACTGCAGTGTAACCTCCATCGATGAGGTAGTACCCGCCCGTCATGAACGAGGCCTCCTCCGACAGCAGGAAGCAAACGAGCGGCGCGACCTCATCTGGCCGGCCAAGCCTGCCCAGTGGGTGGCGGCTGACGAGCGAAGCTCGCACGTCGGCCGTCAGATTCGCCAGCAGCGGAGTCTCGATGTATGCCGGTCCGACACAGTTGATCCGCAGGCCCATTGGACCGTACTCCGCAGCTGCGTTCTTGGTCAAACCGACCACGCCGTGCTTCGCGGCAGTGTAGGCGCTGTTGCCTATTGCTGCGACCGTGCCGTGAATGGAGGCCATGTTGACGATGGCGCACTGATCTGCCCCCGCCTCGAGCATCGCGGGGATTTGGTAGCGCATCCCAAAGAGGACTCCGTTCAGGTTGATGTCGATAACGCGCTGCCAATCGGCGAGGTCCGCTTCCCCCGCGAAGGCCTGGGCCCCGCCGATGCCCGCATTGTTGACGGCGTAATGCAGGGCTCCGTAGGTTTCCTTCGCGAAACGAACGGCTGCTTCGGAATCCTCCGGCTTGGCGGTGTCCTGCCGGAAGGCGGTTGCGGCGCCCCCAGTGCTCACGATCTCGGATGCAACTCGCTCGGCGGCCGCCAAGTTGATGTCGGTCAGCGCCACACTTCCCCCCCTTGCCGCAATCGCCTTGCCGATGGCCTCTCCCAATCCCGAGCCCCCACCGGTGACTAGGGCGACTTTGCCTTTGAACGAACCCATACTGACTCCTACGAGGCTTGATGGCCAGATTGCTCAGCCGGCAGGCTCCATGAGTCGATCAGGTCAATCCAGTGGCTACCGGACCAGATTCCGCGGTTCCATCACCCTGAGATCGAGGTGTCAGCAAGCCGATGATGCTCAGTGAGATGTCGATCTTCGATGAGTCGAAGCTGCGCGAGATTAGCGGCGGCGATCGGAGTTTTATCGTGCTGGTCCTCGACGAGTTCACGAGATCGGGGCACGAGTGCCTCGAACGTCTGCGCGAGGCGGCTGAGCACGGAGACTCCGAGGGTGCGCACCAACTGCTTCATACGCTCAAAGGTTCGGCCCGAACGGTCGGGGCCGAGGAAATGGGTGAGCTTGCCGGAAGGTGGGAAACTCGAGTCCAGCAAGAGGGTCTCGGCTCCATCGCGACTTGCCTTCAGGAACTCGAACAGGCATGGCACCGCCTGATGATTCATCTCGACGAACAGCGGGAGGCCGCTTGAGGATACTGATCGCCGAAGACGATCCGGTCTCCGCGCTCGTCCTGCGCCGCGTCTTGGAGGACTTACTCCACGACGTCGATCATGCGGCCAGCGGCCACGAGGCGTGGAAACTGGCCCAGACCAGCCCCTACGACGTGATCGTCTCCGACTGGATGATGCCAGGAGTCGACGGACTCGAGCTCTGCCGGCTGACTCGTTCTCGGCTCGAGGGCGCCTATACCTATTTCATTCTGCTGAGCTCGAAATCTGAGCGAGAGGCACGGATCGAAGCGGTCGCTGCCGGCGTCGACGATTTCTTGGCCAAGCCCGTGGATACCGCGGAACTCGAGGCGCGACTCACGACGGCCCGGCGAATCCTCAACATGCAGGACGAACTCCGAACCCGCTCCGCCAAGCTCAGCCAGACGACGGGATATCTCGAGACGGCCAACCGGCGATTCTCCGATCTGTTTATGGGCCTTCCAGTACCTTCGATTACGTTCGACACCGAGGGCCGCATCGCCGAATGGAACCGAGCGGCGCAGTCTCTTTTCGACCTCGACGCCGATGAGGTCTGGCAGCGTCAAGCGGTGGAAGTGTTCGCGGACCCCGACGACCTCGAGTGGGCCGAGTCCCTCGTGCAGCGTTCGATCGGCGGCCAGTGCATCGAGAACGAGGAACGCACCGTTCACCGACCAGACGGCTCGCCACGCTACGTGCTCTACAGCACTTTTCCCTTGAAAAACAACGCCGGCAGGATCATCGGCGTGGTCTGCACTTGCAGCGACCTCACCGCCCAGCGCAATCTGGAAAAACAGCTGGCCGAACAACTTAGGGTGGCGAACAACCTCAACGAGGCCCTCGAAGCGGGCAAGGAAGAACTCGCTCTGGCAAACGCCCGTCTCGCTGAACTCGCCACGACCGACGGACTCACCGGGCTCAAGAACCACCGGACCTTCATCGAGGCGCTGGAGCCGAGTCTTGCCTATGCGAAGCGACACCGCGAACCCCTCTCGCTCGTGCTCTGCGACATCGACCACTTTAAGCACTTCAATGACGCATTCGGCCATCCGGCCGGCGATGCACTCCTGCGGGAGTTCGCCGCGCTCCTGAGCTGTCATTCGCGCACGGAGGACCTGGTTGCGCGGTGCGGGGGCGAAGAGTTTGCGATTTTGCTCAGGAACTGCGGACGGGAAAACGCCATCGGAGTTGCTGAGAAGCTCCGCGCTGTCATCGCGGACCACGAGTGGGACCTTCGCAAGATTACGGCGAGCTTCGGAGTGCAGACTTTGGTGGACTTCGAGGTCCCATCGATCGAGGCGATCGTCGAATCAGCCGACCGTGCTCTTTATGCCTCCAAGCAAGCCGGGCGAAACCGAGTTACCCATGCGGCAGACCTGCACAGCGTCGAGGCAGGTAAAAAAGCGGCATGAACGCAAAGCTGCTGCGCAAACTCACCGAAGCCCACGGAGTCCCCTCCCAAGAAGACCAAATCCGCGAGATCGTCCGAGACGAACTCGGCTCCGTCTGCGACATTTCTTCGGATTCGATGGGCAACATGATCTGCGTTCGGCGTGCGTCTAAGCGAAAAAGCGAGCCGAAGAAGCTGATGCTCGCCGCCCACATGGACGAGATCGGCTTCATGGTGAAGTTCGTCGACGACAACGGCTTTCTCCGTCTTCAGCCCCTCGGTGGATGGGATCCGCGCCAAATGGCGAGCCAACGAGTCTTCGTCCATACCGCCAAAGGACCGATCAACGGGGTGCTCATGGCGAGCACGAAGCCCAAGCACCTGTTGACCCCAGAAGAAGCCTCCAAGTCGTGGACCGTCGACAACTTCTTCGTCGATTGCGGTCTGTCCGGCGACGAAGCGAAGTCGAGAGTCGCCCTCGGGGACATGGTCACCATGAACCGGACCCTCCAACAGATGGGAAAGCTTTGGACGTGCAAGGCGATGGACGACCGGGTCGCAGTCTATGTGATGATCGAGGCGGTGAAGGCGGCCAAGGACCCGAAAGTCGATGTGTACGCCGTGGCCACCGTTCAGGAAGAGGTCGGATTGCGGGGGGCGACGGCTTCTGCCGGCCGGATCGAGCCCGACATCTGCGTGGCGATCGATATCACCCTTGCCAACGACTATCCCGCGATTCCGGAACCGGACCAGATCACCCGCCTCGGCCAAGGTACAGCGATCAAGATCATGGACAGCTCGCTCATCTGCAGCCCGAAGGTGGTCTCCCACTTCCGGGCGCTGGCCGAGAAGCACAAGATCGCCCACCAGATGGAAATTCTGCCCTTTGGAGGGACCGATGCCGGCGGCGTTCAGAGGCTGAAGGGGGGCATCCCTTCGATCACCCTTTCGATACCGACGAGGTACGTACACACCGTCAACGAGACGGTCCACGAGGACGACGTCGATGCATCGGTGGCCTTGCTAGCTCGATACATCGACGACGCCCACAACGGCGACTACGAGTACAAGTAGGGTTACTTCTTCGGAGTCGTCTTCTTGTAGTCGATGATGGCCAAGTCGAAGACCTTAGGCTGCATCATCGGAAGGGTCGCCTCTTTCTTGCGAGCTTCGTTCAGCTTCTCCATCGTCGCGACATCGACCATGTAGTACTGCATGTCACGGGGCGGCTGAAGCCGGGCGGAGCTGGCGATTCCCTCGACGGCCACCGCGATCTTGCCCTTGGGGCCGATGTAGAGGTACGCAGGATAGGTTTTGACCTTCTGCACCTTCGTGCCACCCTGCTCGGCTTGCTTGATCAGCTTGTCGGCATCCGATTCGATGATGGGGCCGAACGTGATCTCGACCGTATTCTCCTTCGGAGGCTGGGGCGGCTGGCCTGCCTCAGTGGGGGGCGGAGCGCTGGTCGTGGTCACCTTGAGGTCCATCACGACGATCTTTGCATCCTTGTATCGGTCGATGAACGGCTCGAATCCGTTCGAGGGCATTTGCGGGGCGGCGCCTTCAGGTGGCGGCTTATTGACGCAGTACTTCTTCAACCGTTCGTCCGGGCTTTTCCAGTCGATACGCTTGTAGCCGCTGAAGTCCTTCACCGGAGGCATATCCTCGATTTCGATACCGAGGGCGCCCTGAATCTTCTGGAGGCCCATTTCGTCGTCGAGCTTGAGTTCCTTCGCTCGCGGATCGCCCTGCACGTCCTTTGCCGACACTTCCCACTTGGTGACCTTCTTCTTCGCGGCGATGTCCTCTTGAATCTTCTGGATGGCGACGATTTCGTCGCGCTGCGCCTGTTGAACGTCGGTGAGGTTGCCGCCCCCTCCGCCGCTGTTGCAGCCCGCGAGCACGCCGACAATGGCAAGCGCTGCCGCTAGCCTCAGGGTTGAAAATAATCTTTCAGTCATAGTCTCTCCGAATATGAACGCCGCTCGGCGTTCGAACGTGCCGCGCCGCCTAGTTCGGCGAGCCACCAGCAGCAGCCGCTTCCATCTTGATCGTGTTCTGAATCAGGATCGCCCGCGCGGCGCCGCTACCCGATCCGGGAAGGACAAGCACGGTGTAGGCTTGGCCAGAGGCAAGCGAACCGTTGGCCGATGCGACTTTCTTGCCTCCTACCGAGATGTCGAACGAACCGCTGCCGCTCTGCATGTCGGCCACGTCGCTCAGGCCGGTGGGGCCGAGGCCCGACGCCAAGATCTTGTCACGCGATCGCACGTCCACCTTCGCGTTCGAAAAGTTGGCGACTCGAACCTTGACGTCTGCCCCCCCGGAGTAGCGGAGATCGTCTCGTACCACCTTGTACTTCCGCCCCGCGCCGCTCCCATAGACATAGACGGAAATCGTCTCTTCCGAGTCGAGTTTTTCGGTCTGCTTGAACTCGTCGCCGCCACCTGGTCCGGCGCGGAACTCGAGCGAGCCCCGATTGACCAACTGGAAGCTGTTGGCCGTACCGGGAACCAAGTTGTTCGCGATCTGTAACGGCCCCGCAAAGCCATTCACGGCCTTGTCGGAGGCGTTTACGTATCGAGCATAGCCCCCCTTCTTGAAGCTGGCGGTGCGCCCCGACTGACCCGGAGTCGCCGGCGCAGAAGCGGACGATCCACCGCCGGACGAGCACCCACCGAGTGCCAGCACGCAGATGCCGGCGACCAGACCGAGAAGGGGGTGTTGCATAGCTTCGACCCTAGTCGGTTGAAGCCTTCTCGGGAGCGGCCATCGCGTTGCCGCTCTTCTCGTCCACCTTTGGCTGCTCACCAGGCTGCGCCGTGGGCACCGCGTCGCTGCCGTCGGCCGTCGCTGAATCACTGCCACAACCCGCCATCAGGCTCACACCCATGAGAGTCAGTAAGAAAAGTCCGATGAATTTCTTCATAACGGCGGCATTATGGAGCATTCACCCTTAGAGATGCCACACAAGACGATACGTCCCGCGCTCGCAAGTTCCTACCGGGAAAGCCTCAGGCGGTTCGCCCGGACTCGACAGCCTGCCCAATCGACGGTCGTGCGTTGAAGCCCGACCTTCTGCCCATTCAAGACCACTGCGCCGGGCTCGCCGTGGATCACCACCGAGTAGTCCAGCGGGCCGGAACCCTCCGCGAGGGACAGTATCTCGACCTCAAGCCGCTCTTTGCGCCGCTTTGCGAGAACTTCGACGGCACTTCGCTCGCCTCGGCGATATCCGTAGGTCTCTCCATCATCGAAGCGATAGACCGTTCGGGCGTCGACCCTATCCACGAACACATGAAACTCGACTCTGGCTAGGCTTCGCTCTTCTTCATCTGGGAAGGCCGGAACGATCGAACCATCGCGAACGAACAGAGGCGTCGCGCCAAGATCGGCGACCGCCCGAACCCGCCCAGGCTTGAGCCATTCCCCCGTCTCGAAGCTGAACCACCGCCGACGACCGGGGAGAACGGCGAGACGGGACGGCTCACCGTCGAGGAACGGAGCTTGAAGCAGACTCGGGCCGACGAGGAATTGGTCCGAGATCGCCTGGGGATCGGCGAAGTGATAGAGCAAGGGCCGAATCGCGGGATGTCCTTCTTCTTCCTGCTCGATGAAGAGGTTGTATAAGTAGGGCAGCAGACGATAGCGAGTCCGAATGAAGTGGCCGATGATCTTCGTCCCGCGTCGGGAGAAGCGCCAGGGTTCCTGGGGCCGCGAGCCGAAGACCGAATGGTTCCGCATGAATGGGAACAAGAAGCAGCACTTCACCCAGTCGAGCATCAGGTCTTCGGTTGTGTCGTCCCCGAATCCACCCACGTCCGGTCCATTGAAGGGGATGCCGCTTAGTGCCAGATTGAGCGTCGTCGGTATGCAGCCTTTCAGATAGAACCGGTTGGAGACGTTATCGCCGGTCCAGACTGCGGAAAACCGGCTGGTTCCGATCCAGCCGCTCCGCGTAAGCAGAAAGGGCCTTCGATCTGGCTCAGCAGCCAGAAAGCCGTCCCGCGTCGCCATCTGCATTCCGAGGGCGTACTGGTTGTGGAAGAATCGGTGGGGGTAGCGCCCGTCGCGAAAGAGCATCGCGAGCGGGTCGACCGCCCCGGTGGCCGGATCGTTCATGTCGAGCCACGCGCCAGCGAAGCCCTTCGCTCGAAACTCCTTCGCGTAGCCAGTCCACCACTTCCGCCCTTTCTCGGTCGTAAAGTCCGGAAAAACCGTGCGCCCCGGCCAGACCATGCCCACAAAATCCTGGCCCTGGGGGTTCTGGCAGAAGATCCGCTGCTTCTGTCCGTGGTCGTAAACAGGATAGCCCGGCTCGAGCTTCACGCCGGGATCGAGGATCGGAACGACGCGCCGAGGCGAGACCTTCTTCACGGCCTTCTCGGGTCCCTTCTGAAAGCCCTTCTTGGAGTAAGTGAAGACGCGATAGCCTTCCATGTAATCGATGTCGAGCCACAGGCCGTCGCAGGGAATCCGGTGCTGCTCGAAGGCAGTGTCGAGTTCGATTAGGTCTTTCTCGCCGCCGTATCCCCAGCGGCTCTGGTGATATCCGAGCGCCCAAAGCGGCGGCAGGGGCGTCGTTCCAACCAGTTTGGCCAGCTTCGAGGTGACGTCGGCGAGCGTTGGCCCGATGATGATCCAGAGCGTCGGCAGACCGTCCTCGGCTCCGATCAGCAGGTCTTGAGGTTCGACGTGCTCCGTCGGAATCGTCGTTGCCGCTCCGGTCTCGATAAACGGTGCGCAGGCGTTCTCGAAGAGCAGCCCCACGAACTCTTCGCCGCAATCGACGACGATATAGGGAACCGACAGGTAATACGGATCGCTCGGGTGGCTGCTCCACTGCATCCAGTGGAAGTCCGCCCATACGTCGGTGTTCCAAAACTTGGTTCGAATCCCGCTCAGTTCGAGCCGGCCGAAGGTCTTTTCACCCATGCCGAAGAACCTCGCCTTTTCGGGTCGCGCGAACACGAAGATCGATGCGGCCCCCATCAGGCCGAAGCCCAAGCCAGGGCGGGAGCGTAGGATCGGTTCACCCTTCACACCGAACACTTCGATTTCGAAGCCTTTAGTCACCCGTACCATGCCGCTTTCCGACGCCGGTGGCGGGGTCAGCGGGCAAAGCATGAGCCCGTCTTCCCAAAGCTCGGGGTCTTCGATCCGAAGCCGATGAACTCCCCCTTCATACGCCTGAAGCGTCGCCTCGAGGCGACGCCCACCGACGCGTAGGACGCCCGTCTTGGGGTCGTATCGTTCGGGATAGGCGAAATTGGCAGGGTGAGGGACCTTGGTGAAGTACATCCGTGTAAGCGAGGATTGTGGCCAATCTTCGCCCGGCCTCGCCGTTCGTTCTATGGCTCAAAGCTGCTGGGAATCTTCAACTGGGCGTAGGTCGAGATCGCATATCGGTCGGTCATGCCTGCTACGTAATCGACTGCTCCCTGGAGGCCCTCGAAGCCGACGGCGGCGTTCTCCGGCTGGGCGAAGTGGAGGAACAGCGAGCGAACGAGCGACTTGGCCTTGTCGATGTCGGGAAACAGTACCGGATACCGAAGGTAGACCTCGTTAAAGAGCCAGTCCTTCATCTCGTTGAGTTTCCCTAGCATCGCCGGGGAGAGCCGGACCGCGGGGGAATCCAGGCTGTGGCTAACGATATCCTCGACCATCGCGCCGATCCTGCGGCCGTGCGAGTCCCCGATCTCGAGGAACCGGCCGGGCACGTCGCGCACGATTCCGCTTCGGACGGCGTCGTCCAGGTCGTGATTGAGGTACGCCACGCGGTCCGCGATCCGAACGACCGCTGCCTCGAGCGTCGAGGTCGGCGTGCCGTCGAAGGCGGTAAGGTCGCCTTGTCCCTTGCTGTGGCCTCCGATACCGGATCGCGTTTCCTCCGTGAGGTTCAGGTCTTCGAGTATGTCCACGATCCGGAGGCTCTGTTCGTAGTGCAGGAAATGCCGCGGTCCGGCCGGATCGTCGTGCTCGCGCAGAGCCTCGTCGAGGGCGGCCTCTCCGGCATGGCCGAAGGGAGGATGGCCCAAGTCGTGCCCGAGCGCGATCGCCTCGATCAAGTCCTCGTTCAGCCGCAGCGCGCGGCCGATGGTCCTAGCGATCTGAGCGACTTCCAGGCTGTGGGTCAACCGGGTCCGGTAGTGATCTCCGGGGTCGATGAAGACCTGCGTCTTGTGCTTCAGCCGCCGAAACGACTTGCTGTGCAGAATCCTGTCTCGGTCGCGCTGGAAGCAGGTGCGAACGGGGTCAGAAGGTTCCGTTCGGCGGCGTCCATCGCTGTCGGCGCTAATCGACGCGAAGGACGAGAGCGTCGCCCGCTCCCGTTCCTCGATCGATTCTCGAACCCGGTGCGCCACGTGTAGTAGAGACGGTCGCGGCTATCGAATGGCGGCGAGCGGCGAGCGCTTGTAGCCCGTGGCCGCTACAGCTAAGGCCGACGCGGGCAGCCGAGTTCGGACACTCGAATACTCGAAACGGCGCTCCGAAGTCGACACGACCTGCCCCCGTTCGTCGAGGCTATCGCTCGTCGTCCCTGCAACGAGACCGTCCGCTCGCCTGAGCATGAGGGTCAGCCGGATCTTCGGCGCGGTCGCTTGGAGGATCGCGCACGGTTGGCCCCCGAGTGCGATCGATCCCGCTGTCCTCACGGTCATCCTGTTGCTCAGGATCGCGCGCACCGGATTGCGGTCGGCCATCAGTTCGCGCACCGTCGGGTCCCAAGACAAGCCGAGCGCGTTCAAGAGTCGGGTCATCTCACTGGGTCGGCACTTTCCCTCGAAGAGCCGCTTCGTCATGTGATCGGCGATGGCTAGACTCCCACTTCTATAGGCCCACTCCCATCGAGGACCCTTCTGCCGCACGCCCAGTTCGCCGAACCAGACCTGCTGGCGTCCGCCCTCCCCGTCGACGCGATAGGCGACCTCACGCAGTCGGTCGTACTGGTCGAAGGTCTTTTCCAGCAACGTCCGTGCCTCCTTGTCCTCCACCTTCGGCTCGGGCTTGGCGTCCATCGTGCTCTTCCCCACCCGCCTGGCGTCCTTGGGCAAGGCAACGTTCAGCAGCCCCGGTGACAGGGCCGCGTACTCGAAAACCCACCGCATTCGCTGTGCGTCCGACGACGTGACCGCCAGCGAGCGCAGGCGTCCGCCGTTTTCTAAGAAGCCGACCTCGATCTTTCCGCTCGCCCCAGTCCCCGAGAGGGTCGTCACGCCGCCAAAACTCGACGCCCGCCAGCCGACCCCCTTGCGCAGCAGGTCGAGGGTCTCTTGCATGAGCGTGGGATCCACGAGAGCGAGAAGGAGGTTGTCGAGGCCCGCGTTCGTGGAGAGCACGTTCGCACTCAGCGATAGCTTCGTTTCATAGGGGAATGTCGTGTAGAGCGAAGAGTCCCTGTCCAGCAGCGTGATTCCCCCCGGCCCAGCCCACAACGCCCTCGAACCACGGCCCGTCGAAGGCGAAACGGTGATCGCCAGCCGATCCGGGCGCCGGTACGAAACGCGGAAGACCGTCCGGCTCGCGCTCGGCGGCTGCCCGATTGTCTGTTCGGCCCGGATCGTTGCCGCTCCCGACGCGCGATGGGCGGCCAGACACCGGTCGAACAGCCGATCAGAAGCCGCATCCGGCAAGGCGAAGGCAAGAAGAACGAGCATCCCCATACAATCTCCCAGCTAGATCCCCAAACCCGCCGTTGTCGGCGAAACGAGACCGGAAGCGGCGATGCGACGGACCGCCTCGTCGAATCGCTCGCCATCCTGGTCGCCGAGCAGGGTCAGCGACATGCGAACGTACCCTTCCCCCGCGTCGCCGTAGCCGTTTCCGGGAATGACGAGCACGTTCGCTCGCTCGAGAAGGGCCGTGGCGAACTGGGCGCTCGACATACCCTCGGTCGGGACTCGCGCCCAGATATAGAAGCTCGCCTTCGGAATCGGGACTTTCCAGCCGATCTCTCGCAAGCCTTGGCAAAGTCGGTCTCGCCGGCGCTGATACAAATTGAGCGTTCCGCGGTTGTCGACCTCGTTCAACGCAAAAGCGCCGGCCTCCGCGATGGCGGGAAACTGCTTGCTGTCGAGGTTGGCCTTGAGTTTCTGAAGTGTGGCGACGGCGTCCGCGTTGCCCAACGCAAATCCCAAGCGCCATCCCGTCATGTTGAACATCTTTGAGAGGGAGTGGAACTCGACGGTGATTTCGTCAGCGCCATCGATTTGGAGCGCGGTCGGGTGACGAAAGCCATCATAGGTTACGCTCGCGTACGCCATGTCACTGACGAGGAGGATGTCGTACTCGCGGCAGAACGTCACGAGCTCATGATAGAGCCTCTCGTCGGCCACGGCCCCCGTCGGATTGTGCGGATAGCAGATGTAGAACAGTTTGGCCCGGCGCGCCACATCGGATGGAATGTCTGCGAGTACCGGCAAGAATCCGTTCTCAACGCGAAGCGGCGTCTCGAATACTTCGGCTCCCGCCATGAGGGCATTGACCTTGTACACGGTGTAACCGGGATTGGGTGTGATGACCACGTCGCCCACCTCGGCGTATGCCCAAGCGAGGTGGGCGAGCCCTTCCTTGCTGCCGATGAGTTGGCACGCCTGGGTCGCGGGGTCCAGAGTCACACCGAACACCCGGGTGTACCAATCGGTCGCCGCACGAAGGAAGGGCATCCAGCCACGGGGGGTCTCGTCGTAACGGTGAGTTTCCGGATTGTCGATCGCCCGAACGAGGGCCGCGCGGATCGTTTCCGGCGTCGGTTGGTCGGGGTCGCCGATCCCGAGATCGATGACATCGGCCCCTCTGGCGATGGCCTCGGCCTTGATCCGGCTCATTTCGGCGAACAGGTACGGCGGAATCGACGACAGGCGGCGGGCCGGAGAAGGCATGCCCGATTTTGGCACCTGCCGGCCCCCATAAGAAGTCCCAACAAAATGGTCCTATGCACGAAACTCTCAGATCGTGCATTCGTGTATTCTCTTCCGTATGACGGCCGACGTTCAAAAGCCTTCCACCCGCGAGGCGATACTCGATGCCACCGACCGACTCATGGCTCGCTATGGGTTCCGAAAGATGACTCTCGAGGACGTGGCGCGGGAAGCGGGGATCAGCAAACGCACCATCTACCTCCAATTCCGCAGCAAAGAGGACGTCGGCCTCAGTTCGATCGGGCGGGTCGTGGGCCGGGTGATCGATGAGCTTGAGCGGATTGCTGAATCGTCGGCGCCCCGCCAGGTACGCCTCCGACGTCTCCTCGAGCGCCGCGTGATGGGACGCATCGAACAGGTTCAGGATTACGCTCACAGCCTCGACGAACTCTTCGAAGTAGTGCGCCCGGCCTATCTGGCGCGTCGCGCCGTCGTCTTCGCCCAGGAAACCGCGATTCTCGCGGGCGTCCTCGCCGAGCCCGGTCCGGCGAAGGATCATCACCGCCGCATCGCCGAGGCATTGCTCCTCGCGACGAACGCCTTTCTTCCCTACAGCCTTAGCCCGCGCGAACTCGGCTCGCCCGAGTCGATCGCGGAAAGGCTCGATTCCATGATCGATACGCTCCTATGCGGGGCGATCGAACTTTCCAGAGACGACCAACCATGAACATCCTCCATTCGCTGATCGTGTTCGCTCTGGCGATCTTGCCAGGGCAAGATGCCGTCAAGGCGCGCTCCACCGCTCCCGCCATCGACGCCCAAACCAAGAGTCAGGTTCTCGAGACGCTTGCCAAAGAGCTGATCGAGCGCTATATCTACCCGGATCGCGCCAAGGAGATCGACAAGGCCCTCAAGGAGTGGACGAAGACGCCAGAATACACCGCGATCGAGAGCCCCCTGATCTTCGCACAGAAAGTTAACGATCTCCTGAAGGCCAGCGTCACCGATGCCCACCTGCGCTTCCGGTACTCCGCCGCGCCACTGCCGAAGAGAGAGCGACGCGACGAGCCGTCACCGGACGAAGAACGGCGTTTCAACGAGATGGTGCGCCGTGCTAATGCAGGGTTCGAGAAGGTCGAAAGGCTGCCCGGCAATGTCGGCTATGTCATGTTTCGGCACTTCGCTGAGCCCGAGCAAATGGCAAGGCCCTTAGAGAGTGCGATGACGTTCCTTGCCAACTGCGAGGCCTTCATCATCGATCTTCGCCAAAACGGCGGAGGCAGCCCAGAGGGAGTTCGTCTGTTCTGCAGTCATTTCTTCGGCGAGAAGCCGGTTCACTTGAACGACATCTACTTCAGGGAAGGCGAAAAGGTCGTGAAGAACGAGTTCTGGACTCTCGCCGACCTGAAGGGCCCACGATTCCCCGTGGCGCCGGTCTATGTCTTAACGAGCAAGCGAACGGGCTCGGGTGCCGAGGAGTGCGCCTATAACTTTCAGCAGCTGAAGCGCGGAACCATCATCGGCGAATCGACATGGGGCGGCGCGAACCCCGGAGGCACCGTGCGCCTGAGCGACCACTTCGATTGCTTCATCCCGACTGGCCGCGCGGAGAACCCCCACTCGAAGAAGAATTGGGAAGGCACGGGCGTCAGCCCGGACATCGCGATCGACCCGGCAAAGGCGTTGCAGGAGGCGCACACGCTGGCGATCAAAGCGCTGATCGAGAAGACGACCGACCCGGAGCGGAAGACCGAGTTGCAAAACGCGCTCGAAGTCGTCGCGAAGGGCGGCTAACTCGCCGATTGGCAGCGGGCCGCGTCGGGACCCCCGGCCGGCCCGCAAAGGTAATCTTCGGGAAATGTTGCGACTGACCGTATCCGCAGCCACACTCACAGTGGCGGCCGTTGCCAGTATCGTCATTTTCCACCCCGGGAAAGGCTGGGCCGAGCCCCGAATGGCGTCGAATGCTGCAACTTCCATCCAAGGCAAAGCCCGGTATGCCGTCGATCCGATGCACTGCAGCGTTGGCTTCGAGATCACTCATCTCGGGCTCTCGAAGGTCATGGGCCTCTTCGACGAGTGCTCCGGCACGATTCACTTCGACGAGAAGGACCTGACGAAATCGACGGTCGAGTTTACGGTGAAGGTTTCCTCGATCGATACCGGGGTTACAGCGCGAGACGAACACCTGAAGAAGGCCGATTTTTTCGATGTCGAGAAGTATCCAGAGATGAAGTTCGTCAGCAAGGAGGTTAAGCGGGTGGGCCAAGGCTACGTCGTCATCGGCGATCTAACGATGAAGGACAAGACGAAGACCATTTCCATCCCCTTCAAGCACTATGGCCCGCTAAAGCTCACGATTGGCGGTGAGGAGACACGGATCGGGGTAATCGCCGACCCGATCACCGTCCGCAGAAGCGACTTCGGCATTGGCAACCAGTTCAAGCTTCCCGACGGCACGGAGGGCGCGAGCGACGTCGTGACGGTTCGCCTTTCCTTCGAGGCAATCCTCCAGAAGATCGAGGGCTAGCGCTCGGCGGCCAGATACGCCTGGCGCAGCCCGGCCTCGGTGAGCGAGAGCAGAGACTCTTCCCGCTCCAGCAGGCCGAGCCGCTCTGCTCGCCCGACGATTCGTGCAGCTACCTCGCGGTCCCATCCCAATTCCGACTCCAGGTGTGGGAGCGAGCACTCGATGTCACGGGCTGCGGTTTCCTGGTGGGTCGCGAGATGAACCAGCAGCATCTCGGTGGCGAACCTCACTTTCTGGGCGCGCCGACGAGACCACTGCGCGATGAGCCCTCGGCCGGGAGCGAACAGGAGCGCCCCACCAAAAAGAATCCCGAGCACGGTCGCAATCATCCCGCTAATCGATACGTTGCTCCAAGCCGCGACCCGGTGACCGAGAACCGCGCCGAGCGCGCCCACTGCAACCGATAGAGCGATCATCCGAGGCAGTCGCTCGGTCAGGAGCGAGGCGACCACCGGAGGCACGATGATGAGGGCCACCGAGAGGATCGCGCCCACCGCGCTGAACGCGCCCACCGTCGTCACCGCTACGAGTGCCATGAGCAAATAGTGCAGGAGTGCGGGCCGAAAGCCGAGCGAAGCCGCGAGGCCGGGATCGAAGGTCGCGAGCTTCAGTTCCTTGTACAGCACGGCGATGAAGCCCGTGTTTACGATCGCGAGGACTGCGAGCACCCAAAACGACTTCGGCCCAATGTCTCGACCGGCAACGTTCACGGTGTCGAACGGAGCAAATGCAATCTCGCCGTAAAGCACCGCATCCGTATCGATATGAACGTTGGCGAAGTACTTGGACACGACGAGTACGCCAAGCGCGAAGAGAATCGGGAAAACCAGCCCGATCGCAGCATCCTGCCGTAGTTTGCCCTTGGACAGAGCCTCGACCAGCACGACCGTCAGCAATCCAGACGCCGTCGCGCCCAGGAAGCCGAGAAGCAGGTTCGGACCGTGAGCGAGGACATATCCGGCGACGATGCCCGGCAGAATGGAATGGCTGATCGCGTCCGCCATCATCGCCATCCGCCTGAGAACTAGGAATACCCCGACCAGCGCACAGGCGACTCCGGCGGCGACGGCAACGAGCGAGATCTGAAGATCGGCACTCATCGCGACGGCTCCGGTAGCGCAAGGCGGTTTCTGCGCCGGCGAATCCAATCCCACACCCAGCCTTCGGCGGAACCGAATAGCAACGAAATCGCCACGATAGCCCCCAAGAGCAGGACAATCGCTGGGCCGGTCGGCACGCGCTCTTGGAGAACGCTAATGATTGCTCCCGACAGGCCGGCCAGTGCTCCCACCAATGCCGATATGCCGATCATTGCGGACAGGCGATTCGTCCACTGCCGCGCGGCGCAGGCCGGGGCGACCAGCATCGCCGACATCAGGATAACGCCGACCGTGTTCAGTCCAATCACGATCGCCGCGACTAAGAGACCGGTAAGGAGTCCGCCGAGGAAGTGCGGCCGAAAGCCCAGCACGCCCGCGAATCCGGTATCGAAGGCCAGGAGCTTAAACTCCTTGTACAAGAGGCCCACCACGAACAGCGCGGCGCCGCCGACGATCGCCATCGTCGTCACCTGATCGGACACGAGTGCGGCGGCCTGCCCAAACAGGAACTTATCGAGCCCCGCCTGATTGGCGTCGTTGCCTTTCTGGATCACAGTCAAGAGCACCACGCCGAAGCCGAAGAAGACAGTCAGCACGATCCCGAGCGCCGAGCCCGGATCGATCCGAGTCCGCCGCTCCACGAGAAGGATGATCGCCATGCCGATGAGTCCGGCAAGAGCCGCTCCGATCATCAGGACCACCGGGCTCTTCGAATGAGTCGCCATGTAGGCGAGGCAGACGCCGGGCAGCGCGGCGTGAGAGAGGGCATCGCCCATCAGCCCCTGTCGGCGAAGGACCGCGAAACAGCCGAGCACCCCGCTCACGACCCCCAAGATCGCCGATCCCAACGCCACGTTTCGTAGCGTGTAATCGAAGATGAGGTCGTGAATGAGGTTCATCGATGGAGGAAGGCGATCTTGCCGCCATAGGCCCGCTGCAGATTGTCGGGCACGAAGACGGCCTCGGTGGGACCGGCGGCGATTAGCCGCACGTTGAGCAGGGCGACAAAGTCGAAGTAGCGGGGGACCGTATCGAGGTCGTGATGAACCACGACGACGGTCTTGCCGGCATCCCGAAGCGCCTTCAGGGTGTCGATGATCGTCTGCTCGGTCGTCGCGTCGACTCCGGCGAAGGGCTCATCCATGAACGTCAGCGCCGCATCTTGGGCCAAGGCCCGAGCCAGGAAGACCCGCTGCTGCTGGCCGCCCGATAGCTGCCCGATTTGACGTCGCGCATAGTCGCGCATTCCGACCTTATCGAGGCACTCCAGGGCGATGCGGCGCTCCTGCCGCCCGGGACGGCCGAACCAGCCGAGGCGGCCATAGAGACCCATCGTCACCACATCGAGGGCATCGGTCGGGAAGTCCCAGTCCACACTGCCTCGCTGCGGGACGTATCCGACTCTCTCGTGGGCGGTCCGGTAAGGCTCGCCAAAGACCCGGATGCTTCCCGCGGCAATCGGCACGAGTCCGAGGATTGCCTTGATGAGGGTGCTCTTCCCGGCGCCGTTCGGCCCGACGATTGCTGAAAGGGTGCCCTCCGGTATGTCCAGGTCGACGTCCCAAAGAACGGGCTTCTCGTCGTAAGCGACCGTCAGGTCCCGAACCGAGATCGCTGGAATCACAAGAGCGCCCCCACGATGGTATCGACGTTATGTCGCACCATCCCGATGTAGGTGCCTTCCGGCGTGCCCGCCTGACCCATGGCATCGGAGAACAGCTCGCCTCCGATCGCCACGTTCCAACCCCGCGACTGGACGGCTTTCTGGAGGGCTTCGATCGTCGCCGGCGGCACGCTACTCTCGACGAAGATGGCTTTCACCCTCTTCTGGGTGATCAGGTCGGCGATTCGCCGGAGGTCGCCGGCCCCTGCTTCGGTGGCGGTGCTGGTCCCCTGAATGCCGATCACTTCGAAGCCGTAGCGCTTGCCGAAGTATCCGAACGCGTCGTGCGCAGTGATGAGGATTCGCTGTTCCTTCGGCACCCGCGCAACCTGTTCTTGGACGTATCGATGAAGATCGTCGAGCTTCTTCAGATAGGCGTCCGCCCGCTCGCCGATCTTCGCGGTCGACGCTGGACGAGCCTTCGCCAGGCCATCCCGGATGGATTCCACGGCATGCTTCCACAGCAGCACGTCGAACCAGATGTGGGGGTCGAACTTGCCATGAAACTCCGGTGGCTCTCGAAGTTCCGCCCCGGGCACGCGCTCGCTCACGGCGTGAGTCGGCGTTCCGCGACCGGCCATCTTCACGAAGATATCGGTCATCCTCCCCTCGAGTTCGAGGCCGCCGTAGAAGATCACATCCGCCGATTCCAGCTTCTCGACGTCTCCGGCGGTAGCCCGATAGAGGTGGGGGTCGATGCCGGGACCCATCAGTCCGATCGACTCGACCTCTTCGCCGCCGACTTCCTTCACGGCATCGGCAATCATGCCGACCGTGCTAACGACCCTCAGCTTGCCCCCATCGTCCTTTCCAGCTTCCTTCGAACCACAGCCGAAAGCAAGCAATCCGACGATCGCGAGCAGCACAGAACACCGCATCAGGGGTTCACCTATGCCCTCTTCGGAACTGCCAAGATCGAGTGATGCTCACGATAAACTGCGGAGCCCAACTTAGAGAGTGTAGCATCGGCTACACAATAGTCGCTTTGGGCTATACTTGTCAAGCCCCCGTGACCACCAACAAATTCCGAAGGACGCGCGATGACCACGCTGCCGAGACAGCGGCGGATTATGTCGAGCTGATCCAGGAACTGATCGAGGCCCGTGGAGAGGCGCGCGCCGCCGATATCGCTGCGGAGTTGGGGGTCAGCCACGTAACGGTCACGAAGACCGTTCAGCGCCTCATGCGCGATGGGCTCGTGACGAGCCGCCCCTATCGAAGCATCTTCCTGACGGACTCTGGTCAGGCCCTCGCCGAGCGGATGCGCGAAAAGCACCGAATCGTGATCGAGTTCCTCCTGGCCCTCGGCGTCGCGCAGGAAACCGCTGAGATCGACGCCGAAGGCATCGAGCACCACGTCAGCGACGAGACCCTCGCGGCGATGGCCCGGTTCGTCGCCGAGCGCTAGTCGGGGGGATCGGAGTCGAGGTCGAGTTTCTTCACCGGCTTGCGCTCGCCGTCGACGGCGGCGATATCCTCCGGCGTCCCTTGAATGACATCGACGCCGGGGCCCGCGACCTTCTCCCAGGTTCCTTCCCCGCTCTTGCGCCAGGTCGTGAGGCCCTTGCGCGCGGCGCGATCGAAGTCCACTTTGCCGCCGATCTTGATCGAGGCGCGGCTGATGATCCGCCGCACTTCAAGCCCGCACGTGGGGCAATACTCAAGCGGCGGATCGTGGATGCCCTGAATAGTCTCGAACCGGCCGCCGCAAATCAGGCAGTCGAATCCGTCGGCTTCATATTCGTAGATGGGCACGGTGGCCGCAGGCGGCTAGTCCTCGATACGGACGCCCATCGACCGAGCGGTGCCGGCGATGACGCGCATCGCCATTTCCTCGTCCTCGGTGTTAAGGTCTTTCATCTTCTGTTTGGCGACGTCGCGGAGTTTGTCCTTCGACAGTACGCCGACCTTCTCCTTGAGCGGGTTCGAGGCGCCCTTATCGATGCCGGCGGCGCGCTTGATGAGGTCGCTGCTCAGCGGCTGCTTGATGACGAAGGAGTAGCTGCGGTCCGCGTAGACGGCGATCTCGACGGGAAGCGTGAAGCCCATCATGGGAGCGCTCATCTCGTTGAACTTCTTGAGAAACTCCATCATGTTGATGCCGGCCTGACCGAGCGCGGGGCCGACCGGGGGTGCGGGCGTGCCCTTTCCGGCGGCGATGTTCAGCTTGATAACTTGGGTGACTTGTTTGGCCATATCGGTCTCGCTTGGTTTGGTCTCGGGCAGAGAGAAGCGTCACCCGGACACGGATGCGCGGACTGCATCGGTCCCCGCGAAGGCGAATTATACCCACCCCACCCGACCGGTTCGGCGCGGAAACAGGCCACGTTTGAGCGCATCCGAGCCATCCGGGGGCTCCACAATTGGGCCAACGGGTCTGGCCGCGCCGCCGCGCCGTGCAGCCCTGCCGCCGCGAACGCAACACTCCCGCCGCGGGCGTCGCGGCGCCGTTGCGCCCGATAACCATGCCGTTGCGCCAGTCGCGAAGACGCCGATTTTGCACACACGTGCCACAAGCGAGGGCGCCCGCGTCACCTCTGATCCCGAGTCTTCCACTCACTTGCTTCTCTTCACGAAAGGAGAACTCTACGGAGGTAACAGACAATGCGCACGTCCATCAAGGGCATCATTCTCGCCGGCCTCGTCGCCGCCACGACCATCCCCGCTTCGGCGCTCTCGTTCTACATAGACGCCCACGAATTCAACATCGCCCCGACCGACCCGACCATGGCCTTCGCGGCCCGATGGCACTGGGGCTACGATGCCGCCGCCCGCGACACCTCGCCGGCCAGCCAGCGCCGCGCCAACAGCGGCCAAGGTCCGATCGTCGGGCCGGTCGGCGGACCGTACAACGGATTCCAGTCCGGCACCGCGGTCGTCCCCTGGGCCGACGCCTATGCCGACACCGAGGGTCACCTCGGCGTGCTCGGGATCGGCGCCCCTCTCATAGGTGGCACCTCGGCCTTCGGCTGGGCCGACGTTTATCCGCCGGAGCGCCAAGGCGCCCGAGCTAGCGCCACGTCGTACTCATACTTCGATGCGGCGGCGGGCAACTTCCGAAACGGCCAAGTGCAATGGAATCCCAGGTTCCGCGCCCGCCTCGGCGAGTCTCGCGGCTCGACCGGACTCCAGCAGAAAGGCCGCATCGGCGATCCCCTCTCGTATCGCTACTTCGACCCCCACGAAGGCTGGATCGAGGGCGAACTCTTCCGCCTCGACCTGGACTTGCTAGGAGAAGGCGCGGTCGGTCAGGAGGTCCTCTGGGAGAACGGGGTGATGAACGTCGACGCCCAGCATGCCGACTTCAACCTGGTCTTCGGCGACGCCCGAAGCCGACAGCGCGGCACGGCCTCGTTCAGCATCCGCAACGGCTTCGTGACCGCTTCCTCGGATGGTGGCATGTTCGCTGGCCTCATGCCATCCGTTGGCTCGCCAGGCGTGTTCGGCGTGAACTTCGGCTCCCTCGTCCTCGATGTGGACTTCGGACCAGACGCGACCGACACTTCGTTCCACATGTACGGCGACGGCGAGGCCTTCGAGGAGATCCAAGGCGTGCCGGAACCCGCTTCGCTCTTCGCGCTCGCCACCGGCGTCGGCCTTTGGCTGCGTCGGCGGCGAGGAGCCTAGCATTCAGCGAGTCCGGCTCGTCGCGGCGAGCCGGACTCAGCAGAACTGAAACTCGGGAGCGGCGAAGATCAGCCGACAGACCGCCAGCGCCACCGCCTTCGCGTTGGCGTTCGTCACGGTCCCCCCCGACTCGGCTTCGGCCGCTTTGCGCAGTTGCGCTACCTTTGCCTCGGGCAACGCCGCATCGAACATCGAGAGGAGTTTGGCCACCGCGTCGAGCGCGGAGAGGCCGCCGATCAGGTTTGCCGCCGGATACCGGATCGTGGGCGCACGGGCGGCCCCCTGCGCGGGACGAGCGGCGGTTCCCGGACCGAACAGGCGTTCCGCCCACTTGATGCGCTCGACCATCGTCGCCGAACTGATCCAGCCTTCGCCGGTGTCCCAGCCCGCCACGTCGGGCGGGTACAGGAGTTCCATCCCCATGGCCTTCGTCGCGAGGTTCAGACCGTTGACGGGCGCCATCGCACGCAGCTTCGGCTGGTCGTCCGGCACGGCTTCGATCGCTTCGAGCATCCGCTCGCCGACTCCGAGCTGCCGGTACGTCGCCGCGCAGAAGTCGATCGGGTTCTTGTAGACCGCGCGCTCGGCTTTGTCGGAGTAGAACTCGGGAGCTTCCATGATCGCCCGCACGAGAACGGCGACATCGAGGCCGGAATCCCGGAAGCGCTTGGCCAGGCGATCGATGATCGCCTTCTCCGGCTTCGGATAGGCGAACCACTCCCACATCTTCTCGGTGATGTATTCGGACGTTCGCGGATTGCCGCAAAGGATGCCGAGCACGGCTTCGCCGTCGAAGGGACCGGTATTGCCCAGGATGGTTTTGACTCCGCTGTCATGCTCGTTCTCGCGGAAGACGAACCTGGCCCGGCGCAGAGGCTTTTCTGGCTTGATCGCACGAGGACCAATGCCGAAGCTCCAGCCCGTGAATGCGCGCGCCGCTTCTTGAATGTCCTTCTCGCTGTAATGCCCGATTCCGAGCGTGAAGAGCTCCATCACCTCGCGGGCAAAGTTCTCGTTCGGCTTACCCTTGACGTTGAACTGGTTGTCCAACCAGTAGAGCATCGCCGGATCTTTGCTGACCTTGGTGAGCAGGTCCAGGAACCGGCCACAGCATTTGTCGCGCAGGATCTGGACTTGATCGTGCATCGCCATGGGCGCATCCACCTTGGCGGCGCTCGTCGCGAAGTGATCGTGCCAGAAGAGCGTGAGCTTTTCCTGCAGGGGCCGCCGAGTCGCCACGACCCGCAGGTACCACCAGGCCTGCACCGCTCGCATGTTGATCTGGCCGTTCTGATTGGCGAGATCGTTGATGTCGAAAGACGCCCCTTCGTCGACCGTCTTGAACGCGAGCAGTCGGTCGATCGCGCCTTTGTGGCCATCCTTGCCGTAGTATTCGATCTCTGCTTCGCTCGCCCCAAGCCCGAATCGTCGGAGGAGGTGGGCCGTTTTCTCTCGCTCGGTCTTCAGCGCCATGCTGGATAGGACGTCGGCCGGCGTGTCGCGTTCACCCTAATCTGGCTGGGATCGCGCCTGTGCCTGCCTCACTTTCTTCTCGAAGTCGGGATCGAGCGGGCACTCCGTATCTGGACTGCCGGCGAAGACCACGTAACCCCACATTTCGGGGCGGTGCATGTCGATAGCGTGCTGGGGCGACCAGACCCAGTTGTCCTCTCGGGTGTCGGGAACCTTTCGGTACATCCCTTCGACGATGTCGAGTTGCCACTGGACACGCGAGAAGTTGACCCGCCAGATTGCGCCGACCTCGGGAGCCGTCCGATTGCCTAAGCACGACCATGGGATGGCGAGTTCGACCGTCCAACCCTCGTCCACGTCCGAGGGGTCGTTGAGGGAGCCGCGGAGAGTCACCTTGGACTGCATCCCGACGGCATCCCACTCATGGAGCGCCGGGCCGCCCTCGCGATAGGGCTTGACCAGCCGGAGATCGAAGACCGTCCCGAGCGCGTTGATCTCGATCTCGAAGTAGTCGTAGGTATCGCCGTCGGGATCGATAAAGACCTCGAAGTCGTTTTCTTGAAAGACGATCGAGTCGTGCTCGGTGTAAGTCGCCCACAGATGGGGCTCCTCCATCTCGGCGGCGACATAGAAGTACTCGTTATCCCAGAGCATCTTGGCCCGGGACTCGTAACGAGGGACGGGGCGGACGTCGCCTTCGATGTCCACGAAAGATTCTGTCCAAGGGGCCAAAGACCATGCGCTTTCAGTAAGGACGCCGTCGAACGCCGGAGGCTCCGGCGATCGACGGCAGACATAGCGTCGGGGGTGCGGGTGCAAGACCCGATTATGAGCCCGGCTTGCGTGCCCGAACAAACGCGCTGAACACTTTGCCATCCCACTGCTCGCGCTCCGCGGGGCTTAATTTCTCGATCGCCTTGGCGCCGCAGCCGCACTCCATCTCATCGATGCGGTACCGCTTCGTCGGCTCGATCGAAATGTCGACGAAGCCGGCCGATTCGAGCAGGCGACGATATTCGTCGACGTCGAGCGCACCCGCCACGCAGCCGATGTAGGCCTCCATGTCCTTCTGGATCGCCTCGGGCAGACGCCCCTCCACCGCAATGTCGGAGACCGCGAACCGTCCCCCCGGCCGCAGGACTCGGTAGGCCTCGCGAAGAACCTGCCCCTTATCGGAGCTCAGGTTGATGACACAGTTCGAGATGACCACGTCGACGCTGCCGTCCGGCAGCGGGATCTCTTCGATGTGCCCCTTGAGGAAGCGCACATTGCTCACGCCGGCCTTCAGCCGGTTTCGTTCCGCCAGCTCCAGCATTTCGTCGGTCATGTCGAGTCCGTAGGCAAACCCGGTCGGCCCGACCCGCTTGGCTGAGAGGAGGACGTCGATGCCGCCGCCGCTGCCCAAATCGAGGACCGTTTCTCCCTCCGCGAGGGAGACCAGCGCGGTGGGGTTGCCGCAGCCAAGAGAAGCGAGCATGGCCTCATCGGGGACCTCGGCGCTTTGCGCCGCGTCGTAAAGGCCTTCCGAAATCGGATCCGGCCCTTCCCCGCTGCCCGAGCAGCAGGCAGCGCCTTTGCCGCTCAGCACGGTCTTGGCGGCCTCGCCATACTTCTGGCGCACGGTTTCGCGTATGTCGTTCGTTCGTTTCATTCTTCGGCTTTCTCCTTGCGAGCCCCGATCGGGCTCAGTCGTATCGTCGAGCGCTCGTCGCACGGATGCTCGAGCAGCTTGTTCAGGAAAAGGACGGCTTCCGGTCGAATCCGGCAGATCATGCGCTGACCTCTGCGATCCATGGTGATAAGGCCAGCTTCGCGAAGCTCCTTGAGATGGTGCGAAATCGTCGAAGTCACCTTCGGATCGCCGGTGACGTAGCAGCAAACCTGCCCCGCGGTAGGCCCCTCTGCAGGTGCAAGGCCCCCGTCGTCGCCGATCGCTACCGAAGCCTCGCAGCACCGGAGATAACCGAAGATGCGAAGCCGGGTCGGATCGCCAAGCGTCTTGAGCATTCTGGCTAGGCGCGTCACGTCGTCCACACGAGCATTGTAGCACTATAGTTCGATACTTGTAGAACTATCGATCCAAAAGTCCCGAAGTGAGTTCGGTATCCTCTGAGCGCCATGCCAGTGATCATCGACATCGTCGCCCGCGAAATCCTCGACAGCCGCGGTAATCCCACCATCGAAGTGGACGTCTTCCTCGACGACGGATCGTTCGGGAGGGCCGCGGTTCCCAGCGGCGCGAGCACCGGCGCCTTCGAAGCCGTCGAGCTTCGCGACGGAGACAAAAAGCGCTACCTGGGCAAAGGCGTCCTGACAGCCGTCGACCACGTGAACGACGTCATCGCGCCTCGGCTACTGGATAAAGACGCAACCGATCAAGGGGCGGTCGATCAAGCGCTGATCGATCTCGACGGCAGCCAAAACAAAGGCAAGCTGGGCGCCAACGCTATCCTCGGGGTATCGCTGGCCGTAGCAAAGGCGGCCGCTCAGGCTACTGGACTACCCCTCTTTCGGTACGTCGGCGGAGTTAAGGCACACGTGCTGCCGTTGCCGATGATGAACATCCTCAACGGTGGTCAGCACGCCGATTCGAACGTCGATTTCCAGGAGTTCATGGTGCTTCCAGTCGGCGCGCCGACCTTCGCTGACGCGCTGCGTTGGGGCGCAGAAATCTTCCACACGCTCAAGGGGGTTCTGAAGGGTCGCGGACTCGGAACTGGGGTCGGGGACGAAGGCGGCTTTGCGCCGAATCTTCGCAGCCAGGAACTCGCCTTCGACTACATCTTGGAGGCCGTCGACAAGGCCGGCTACACTGCGGGCAAGGACGTTTGGCTGGCGATCGACGCGGCGGCTACCGAGTTCTACAGCAAGGGCAAGTACCATTACAAGTCGGGGCGCACTCGTGTCCGTGATTCGGCTTCTCAGGTGCGGTATCTCGCCCAACTCGTGAGCAAGTACCCGATCATCAGCATCGAGGACGGACTCGCCGAGGACGATTGGAAGGGCTGGGCACTGCTGACCAAGACTCTGGGTCATAGATGCCAGATCGTGGGTGACGACCTCTTCGTCACCAACACCGAAAGGCTGCAGCGCGGGATCGATACGGGATGCGCGAACTCGATTCTCGTCAAGGTCAACCAAATCGGCACCCTCAGCGAGACGTTGAGTGCGGTCGACATGGCCCGTAGGGCAGGCTACACCGCCGTCATGAGCCATCGGTCGGGGGAAACCGAAGATACGACCATCGCCCACCTCGCGGTAGCCACCAATTGCGGCCAGATCAAGACCGGCGCGCCAAGCCGAACCGACCGAGTTGCCAAGTACAACGAGCTGATCCGCATCGAAGAGGCCCTCGGATCGAGTGCGCGGTATGCCGGCGCTTCGGCATTCGGGCGTCTCGCTGCAGTGCTTCAAGCGCCTCCGGCGGCAAAACGCCGGCGTGCGACCTAACGGACTCCCGGCGGCGTCGAAATCAACAGCGCCACAATTCCGATACCTGGAGGAACTAGGACATGATTTGGACTTTCGCCTTGGCCACGCTGGCCGCGGTTGCCGACACCGGCACCGAACTCACCGTTTACAATCAAGGATTCGCGCTCGTCAAGGAGGTTCGCAGCCTCGAACTTCGGTCAGGCCGACAAGACGTGCGCATCGAAGATGTCGCCCAGATGATCGAGCCGAGCAGCGTCGGCATCCGAAGCCTGTCGGCGCCCGGGTCTTTCGAGGTACTCGAACAGAACTACCAATACGACCTCATCGGCACGCAGGCGATTCTAAACAAAGCCGTGGGCCAGAAGATCGCGCTCAATCGTGTCTTGCCCAACGGGGTAAAGGAGCGGGTGACCGGAACCCTGCTCAGTTCGCCGACCGCCATCATCGGCGGCCAGGGAGGCTCGCAGTACACCTATAACGGAATGGTGATTCGAGCCGACGACGGACGGATTCTCCTCGACCCGAGCGGCGAAATCGAGGTTGCGGCAATTCCGGAGGGGCTCATCAGCAAGCCGAGTCTGCTTTGGGACGTCGTCGCCGAACGCGCCGGGCGAAATCAGGTCGAGATCAGCTATCTCACACAGGGAATGAGTTGGAACGCGGACTACGTCCTCAGCCTCGACGGTGACGGTAAGAAGGGCGACCTCAAGGGCTGGGTGACGTTAACGAACAACTCGGGCGCCACCTTCAAGGACGCGAAGCTGAAGCTGCTCGCCGGCGACGTGGCCCGAGCGCAGATGAACCGTGCCCCGGGCGGTCGAGGAGGTGGCATCGCGGAAATGGCCAAGTCCGACGCTGGCTTTGCCGAAGAGCAGTTCGCGGACTATCACCTCTACACCTTGCAACGACCCGCCTCGGTGAGGAACCGCGAGATGAAGCAAGTCTCGCTCTTGGAATCCTTCGACGTGCCCGTCACGAAGTTGCTCCTCATCGACGCCATGCGCCAGTATCGAGGCTGGCGACCTCAGGAAGGCGCGGTCGGAACCGGCAACATCAAGCCACAGATTCGCATCGAACTGATCAACGACAAGAAGAGCAACCTGGGCATGCCGCTGCCGATGGGCAAGTTCAAAGTCTTCCAGCGCGATAGCAGCGGGAGCGTACAGATGCTCGGCGAAGATGCGATCGAGCACACGCCGCGCGACGAGAAGATCTCACTCGTCGTCGGCCGAGCCTTCGACATCGTCTGCGATCGCAAGCGCACCTCGTTCGAGTGGATCAGAAACGAGAAGAACGACATCCGAGGAGCGCGCGAGTCTTACGAAATCGAAGTGCGGAACCGCAAGGAGACGCCGGAGACCGTGAACGTCTGGGAGCGACACTGGTACGAGTATCGGATCGTCCGCAACAGCTTGCCCTTCAAGAAGCTGGATGCCGAGACGATCGAATTCGTGGTGAACCTCGCCGGAGGAGAAACGAAGAAGATCACCTACACGTGCGAGACCCTCTGGTAGGCCACGGTATTCTATGAGCATGTCGGACGAGTTACCGGACGATTCGGAAGGGCTGGACAAGCCGCCGTCGTTTTTCCCTTACGAGGGCGACGTCGATCTTCCGCGCGACCCCGGCGAGAGAGGCGAGCCCATCGAATGCACGATCGAGGGCGTGTTCGGCTACGAATCGAACGGGAACATCCAGCGATTCGTCCTTCTCAGCGACGGCGAGCGCAAAGTTCCGATCCTCATCGGCCCCTTCGAGGCCCAGGCGATCAGCCTGCCTCTCGACGGGGCCACTCCCGACCGGCCGATGACGCACGACCTCATGCGGAATATCATCGACCGGTTGGGCGCCGAACTCGTCCGCGTCGTCATCGACGACCTTTGGAGCACGACCTATTACGCCAAGATGTACCTTCGCCGCGGGGAAGAAGAAATGGAGATCGACAGCCGCCCCTCGGACGCGATCGCGATGGCGGTGCGCTTCGAAGCGCCGATCTTCGTGGTCGAGGGGATCCTTAGCTCCAGCGACGAGTAGAACGCCTAGTCCACCAGGGCGCCGGACTCCTGCACTCGGAGCAGTATCTGGACGCGGTTCTCAACTCCCAACTTGCTCATTAGGCTGCTGACGCAGTTCTTGATGCTCTGCTCCTGCACCCCGAGCTTCTCCGCGATCTGACGATTGCTGAGTCCGTTCGCGACGAGCCGGGCGACGTCCTTCTCGCGCGGGCTCAGGCGCGAGCCTTCATCCGACCCGCTTCCGTTTCGAGAGGCGCCGACCCCGGGCAACGGCAGAGTGCGCAGACGGGAGAACAATTCGCCCGACCCGAGACTCGGCTCGATCACGGCGTCCGCGAAGGTGGCCACACTGGGATCACGGCCGATAATGACGATCCGAGATTGAATCGGTCTCGGCTGGGTCGCCAAGAGCGTGCGAACCTCGTCGGTGAGACAGTCCTCCGTAAGGAGAACGATGTCGGGCGAGCTATGCTGCACATCCTCTGGGACCAGACGGATATCTCGCCCGACGACGTCATAGCCGCCCGCATGTTTGAGCAGACTGGCGAGCCCTTCTCCCAGGACATGGTTGGCGCAGAGAACGAAGACCCTCATCAAGCCGGAATCTTAGCCTATTCCACGGTCGGTTTGGGTTGAGCCAGATTGAAACTCCGATAGGTTGCGCCCATCAAAGCATGGACAGGGAGTTAGGCACCTGGACGGGTATAACGCTGACTCGATGCGGCTCTACCTCATTCGGCATGGCCAGACCGCTTGGAACGTCGAGGGAAGGGCGCAGGGACATTCGGACGTAGGTCTTGACGACGAAGGCCTGCGGCAAAGCCGACTTCTCGGTCGAGCCTTTCGCGGCGTGGAGCTTGCGAGGGTCGTCTCAAGCGACCTGAGCCGAGCCCTCGAAACCGCCCGAACGGTCGCATCCGCCACGGGCGCACCGCTGACCACCGATCCCCGCCTCCGCGAGCAGTGCTTCGGCGAATGGGAGGGGCGGCTCTATTCGGACTGGCGGGCCGAGATCGAGGTCCACGCGACGAACTCCGGGCAGCTCCCCGCCGATTTCGCACCCCCCCGCGGCGAAAGCATCCGCGAGGTCTGGGAGCGTATCGGCGAGTTCGCCTCCACGCTCTGCTTGAAGGATGGGGACCTGGCCGTTGTCAGCCACGGAGGGGCGGCGGGCCTGCTCCTCGCCCGGCTCCGTGAAGAGCCCATCGACGCCGGACGCACCTATCGCTTCCCCAATGCCTCGGTAACGCTTCTGGCCCGCTCCAGCGATCGCTGGGAAGTCGTCCGATTCGCCGACGTCCAGCACCTCCAGGCCGAACCCTCGGGGACTTAGCCGTCTTCGCGTATCCCGGCCGAAAGGAGGTAGCCAGGGGATGGCTTTTTCCCCAGATCACAACCGTCATCCCGCGGCACGACCCATCCACGGGCAGGCCACCTTCCCCCTCGCTCTCGCGACGGGGAGACGGGAATCCCTCTCGCAAGGCGAGAGGGACCTTCGCCGCGCAGCGTGCGAAGAGGGAGAGTAAGAGTCGAAAACTCGTATTTCATTACTCCCCCTGCCGGCACGGGCTTCGCCCGGCCAGCTTCCCCCTCGCTCTTGCGAGGGGGAGACTCTCTCTCTCGCGGGCGGAGGAACGGTTCAGCGAGGCGACTCGTAGAGGCTTGCAGGTTCCGAAACGGATGAACTGGATGACGCGGCGCCTCTGGGGCGCGATGCTGCACCTCATGCGGCGGCCCTGGGCCAGGGCGCTCCGAAGGGCGAGCCTGCGGGCGGTGCCCCGGCGATGGCGAGAGCGGGCCGAGCGATCCATCGCCCGCCAGAACCTCTTCGCCCTGCGGCACGGGCGCAAGATCGTGCGGTGGGCGATCGGCTTGGTCGCCACGAGCCTCCTCGTCACCTCGATGTATGCGCTCGCGCTCGAGCTGCAATCGCGCGGCCTCTTCGAGGTTCCGCGCCGCCCATGACCGCGGTCATGTTATGGAGCGTTAAGAGCGGCTGTATACTGCCAGCGAGAGGATAGGAGGATACGGATGGTTCCGCTTTACGTGCAGCAAGCCGCCCAGGATTGGCAGATCAAACCGCTTCTCGAAGCCCGCGAGCGCTTTGAAACCCGCATCGAGAAGGACTTCGATGCCGGCGTACCCGACCGCCGATCGGACCAGTTCACCCGTCTTCGACCCGGGCTCGAGGTTCGGTACGGAAAGAACTGGAAGGCGCAGCTGGTCTACCAGTACGCCCATGACTGGGCATGGACACCGGCGCGCAACTTCTCGACCGAGAACAGCGACGTTCTCTATGCGAACGCCCAGTTCGAGAATCAAGATTTCAAGATCGTCGCCGGACGGCAACGCATCGTGCTCAGTTCGGAGCGACTCATCGGAACGGGGGATTGGGGGAATCGCGGGCGCTCATGGGACGGCATCTATGCCTCGGCAAAGGGCTGGGAGGTGATGGCCTCTAAGATCGGCGTCAACGCCACGCGCGTTCGCGATGCGCGGGTGGCTGCCTTGTCGAAGACCTGGTCGGGTGGCCAGACGATGCTGATCTACAAGCATGACGCGAACCCGGCCGGGGACGACGATCTCTTCACACTCGATCACGTTTACCGTCGGACGCAGGGTCCGTGGGACTTCGACGCCGAGCTTGCCCTCCAAGGCGGACACACCAAGGGGCTCGAACAGCGGGCATGGGCCTTTCACGCCGGAGTGGGTTACAAGCGTCCGGGGTCGAGCACCCGGTTCTATGCGGAGGTGAATGCAGCGAGCGGCGGAACGTCGGGCAGTGTCTCGCATACCTTCGATCAATTGTTCGCCTCGAACCACAAGCTTTACGGAATCATGGATGTGCAGGGTTGGCGAAACATGAACTCGTTCTCGCTGAGCGCCGAACACAAGGTGAATCCTAAGACGACGCTCCTCGCAGGGTGGCACTACTTCATGCTTCGCGACCCGGCCGATGCGTGGTATAGCGACGGTGGCGCGCCGAACCGATGGGCCGGCGGCGTGTTCCAGGATCCTACGGGTCAGAGCGGGCGCGACATCGGCCACGAGCTCGACTTGGAGGTGATCTACCGCCCGGATGCGCGATGGACCCTCAGCGCTGGAGTGGCGGCGTTCTTGCCCGGACGATACGTCGAGAGCATCACCGGAAGCCGCACGACCCAGTGGTGGGGCTATGTTCAGGCGGTGTTCAAGCTTTAGCGCGAGGGATCGGGCAGGCACGTCGACCGAAAAGTCGATACCGGAGGCGCGCCACGATACGGTAGAGGGTCGTGGCGAGCCAGCGCGTGGGGCGGGTGCAACGCATGGCTCCGATCCAGCGCAGATACCAAGGCGCGATGCTCATCAGCCGAAGCCAAGCGTCGGCCCCGACGTAGACCCGGTCGGCTTCGAGGACCATCGCATCGCCGTAGCCTTTCTCGATGGCTTCGGGGCTTTGGAGAATGTTGACGTCAAGGGGTTGCCCGGCCCTTTCAGCCCAGCGTTCTACCCTCAGCTTCGACGCGTGGCAGAGATTGCACCCGCCGTCGTAATACAGCTTCCACGCCACCATCCTATTCTACGGCTTGGGACGGGATGACGGTCGCCGCCCCGACGGGCGGCTAGGAAACCTGGTGCGGATAGACGCTGACGCGTCGGCGCGCTTTCGGCCCTTCGAACTTTACTTGACCGTCCACCTTTGCAAAGAGGGTGTGATCGTTGCCGATACCGACGTTCTCGCCCTTGTGAAACTGCGTCCCGCGTTGGCGGACGAGGATCGAGCCCGCGCGAACGACTTCCCCGCCGAAGCGCTTGACGCCCAGCCGCTGGGAGTTCGAATCTCGACCGTTCCGCGATGAACCTTGACCCTTCTTATGTGCCATTACTTGCCTCCCACCACTTCGAGCACGCGCAGGTGAGTCTGCGGCTGGCGGTGGCCCCAGCGCTTGCGCTCGTTTTTCTTGGGCTTGTAGTTGAAGCCGTCGATCTTTTTGGCCTTGGCCTGACGGACGATCTCTGCCTTCACTTTCGCGCCCTTCACGAACGGGGAGCCGATCTTTACGTTGCCGTCGTCGCAGACCATCACGACCTCTTCGAGATCGATCTTCGTCCCGGGCTCGCCCTCGATCTTCTCGACGATCAGGAGCTCCTGGGCTTCCGCTTTGTACTGTTTCCCACCGGTCTTGACGATTGCGTACATGATGATGCCTCCGCCCGGGCACGGCCCGCGCGCGAACCCGAATTATGGCACAACTCGGGCGCCTGCGTGCCACTCGGTAAACTCCTCGCCTTCATGACCATCGAGGAACAGATCGCGCTGCTGCGCCGAGGGACGACCGAGATCATCAGCGAGGTCGACCTCGCCGAAAAGCTGCGCCTCGGGCGCCCGCTCCGCATCAAGCTGGGGCTCGATCCCACCGCGCGCGACGTGACGCTCGGATGGGCGGTCGTCCTCCGCAAGATCCGCGACTTCCAGCGGCTCGGTCATACCGGCGTCATCATCGTCGGCGACTTTACGGCCATGATCGGCGACCCCAGCGGAAAGAGCAAGACTCGACCTCAACTCACCCGCGAAGAGGTCGAGGCCAACGTCCGCGCGATCGAAGCGCAGCTCTACAAGATTCTCATCCCGGAGCGCACCGAGATCACCTACAACAAGGATTGGCTCGGCAAGATGGACTTCGAGGCCGTCATCCGGCTTTGCTCGCGCTATACCGTCGCCCGAATCCTCGAGCGAGACGACTTCACCAAGCGCCTCGCCGAGCATCGTCCGATCGCGATGCACGAGATCATGTACCCCCTCTGTCAGGGCATGGACTCGGTCCAGATCGAAGCCGACGTCGAGCTCGGAGGGAACGACCAGAAGTTCAATAACCTCGTCGGGCGTGACCTCATGGAGCAGTACGGACAGCCCGCCCAAGTCGTGATGCTCTGCCCGCTCCTCGTCGGTACCGATGGCAAGGAGAAGATGTCCCAGTCGCTGGGCAATTATGTTTCGATCGTCGACACTCCCAACGACATGTTCGGCAAGACGATGTCCATTCCCGATGAGCTGATGGCGAACTGGTTCGAACTCTGTACCGACGTCCCACTCGACGAGGCTCGCCGCCTGGTCGAGGACGCTGCGACCGGCGATCTCAACCCACGCGATGTCAAGATGCGCCTCGCCCGCGAGATCGTCGCTCTGTATCACGGAGACGAAGAGGCCGCTAAGGCGGAGACGTACTTCGTCGAGACCTTTAGCAAACGTGCCCAGCCGGTGGAGGCGCCCGAAGCCGCAATTCCGGCGGAGTCGGTGCGCGAGGGCGCTGTTTCCATCGCTCATCTCGTCGCCACGCTCGGCCTCGCGAAGAGCGTCGGAGAGGCCAAGCGCCTCATGCAGGCCGGCGCCGTCTCCTTGGATGGCGAGAAGTTGGCCGATCCGACGGTCACCCTCCCCGTAGGGGACGTCGCCGGAAAGGTGCTTCGCGTCGGCAAGCACCACTTCCGGCGACTGCACTCCTAAGGGAGTTCGTTATAGGTCGTGTACCACGTCCCCGCGCCGTAAGTAGCCAAGTAGATCCGGGCGTTTCTGCCGTTGCCGAGCACCTTCACGGAGTTGACCTGGGTGACAGGCAGGCCGAGATTCCTCGTGCCGTCTTTCCAGACTCTCCCGTTCGTGCGCGTATAGTAGAAGCCGATGTCGGTTCCCACATAGAGGTAGTCGCTGTTGTCGGGGTCTATGGCAGCACAATTCGCTTGCACGTTCGGGAGGCATCCGGCGGTGTCCTCGACGCCACTGATCTGGGACCACCGGATGAGGCGCACAGTCGTGTCTTCGCAACGCCAGACTTTCCACCTCATGTCGGTGTTTCCGCCAAAGCACACAACGACCCGCTTGGGATCACGCGGATCGACTGCGATGTGCGTCACTGGTCGAGCAGGTGTTCCTTTGTTTATCGCCGTCCAAGAGTCGTTCGCGCCACGGTTCGTGCTGCGCCACAACTCGCCGTCGAAGCCACCAACATACACGATGTTATGATCGCTGGGGGCGACGGCGATGGCGGATAGCGCATTTGTTGCAAGGGGTTTATCCGGTCCTCGAGCGGCTTTAACGCCGATCTCCGTCCACGCGCCGTCGTCGATGCTCCGGTGGAGGTAGGTCGAGCCCACGTACATTTCATCGTGGGCATTGGCAATCGCCATGGGAGGGAAAAAGAGGGTCGAACTGCCGCGAACGAAGGTAACGTCTTTGGACGCCGGAGGTCGCGTGCCCCATTGATCTTCCGTGCGATAGAAGGTAACCGCTCCGCCATCTTGGTAGCCACTGGCTGCTTGCACGTCTCCCAAGGCACCGCCGCCCGGTACGATCCCCAATATCCCCACGCCGTGCCCGTCACCGGTGTTGCAGGCGTTTGGCCAGTCGAGGTTAAGGGAGTTGTAAAAGGCCGTTTGGTTATCTTGCATACCGACCAAGGTCCGATTGGCGATGGTTGGCGAGCCGCCTGTGGCCCGCCAATCTCCGCGATAGATTTCGGCGATCGGCAGAACTTCGTTGAAGGCGGTCTGGAAAGTGAAACCGGGCGTTGCAAAGTCGATCGTCAACTTGTATAACCCACCGTCGCAGCCTGCGAAACCTTGAGCGGGGACCCCTGGCTTGAACGTCATGCACTGTTGATCGTAGTGAATCTTTGCCGTGTTCTGATCAGCTAGACCAGCAGATTCCCAAGCAAAGTCGGCGACTCGCGCCGTATTGGCGTACATAGATACGAAGAGATCCTTCAGTCCAACGAAAAGGACATCGCGGTTTTCTTCCCCGCGACGGTATGTCGTGCAGGCAATATAGCTGTCATAACGGCACTGGTTCCACTCCTCGGCCGTATTGAATAGCCCAATATCAATCACTTCCCAGGAACCCAGTGGCTTTCCGCCGGCTTTGCTTCGATGAACGGCACGCCGGAGGGGAGTAGTCCGATGGATTCCCGACATCAAGTAAACGTTGCCTGGCTCGGTTGGCGACGCCGCCACCTTCACGCAGTCGTACTCGCGGTCGGCCAACAACGTAGGGAGCTTCTCCCACGTCCTGCCCTTATCGGCAGACCGCCACAACTCGCCCTTGGGCGAGATGGCGCTGGCATAGTAGAGTCTCCGGCCGGTCGTGGCGCTGAGCGCACCGACTGCAATAGAACTCCAAATGGCTGCGGGGGTGCCAGCAACGGCCTGCCACGTCGCGCCTGCATTCGTCGAGCGAAAGATCCTGCCATTTCCGGTCAATCGACCATTGGCGTCTCTCGCGGCGCCGCGTCCGCTACAGGCCAAGACGATGGTCGGATCTTCGGGATCGAACACGATTGCGCTTACGGGGCGCCCTTTCCCGAAGGGTTCGATGACATCGGTCCAAGTCTGGCCTCCGTCGGTCGATCGCTTGATGCCGCAGGCGCCCAGCGGGCGCCCGCCGGCGAAATCGCCGGTACCGACCAAAATCACTCGAGCATTGTCCGGTTTGATGGCTACCGCACTAACGGCCTGATAGGTCCAATCCTTGGACAAGCGCGTCCATGCGGAGGAATCAGTGGCCTTGAAGAGGCCGCCGCTCGGACTACCCGCATAGATCGTATTCCCATCGGGTGAATAGGCCAGCGCAGAGACACGCCCTGCGACCGGATTAGGGCCGAAGTACGCACCGCCGCCGCTCCCCATGTTCTCTGGCCCGTCGTAAGTCCAAATGTCGGCCTGAACGCCTAGGCGGTCCCGCTGGTCGGCCGCTAGCTTGCTGGCTTTCTCGGCCTCGGCATCGAGGGTCTCCCAGTCGACGGTATCGTACGGATAGGCCCGGAACATGAGGTATTCCAGCCATCCGGCCAGATAACCGGCGTCGGCCTCCTTCTTCCCGCTGGCTCGCTTCTCTTCTTGTTCCTTCTCGACGAGTGCACGCAGCTTCGACACCGACAGCATCGGGTCGACGCTGTCCACCACGACGGCGGGAGGAGGAACGAGGACGCCAAACCCGAACCCAATGACGAACAGCGCACCCAGAGCGCGCAGAATCCTCGCGATCATTTACTTGTCCTCCTGCTCCGACGGAGCAATGCAAGCGTGCCGAGCGCCAGTCCGATTAGGCTCGCAGGCTCGGGAACCGCCGCTAGGCCACTGCACCCGGTCCCGGCGGGGAACCCCTGCGTCATGGGTCCCCATAGTTCCGTCTGACCGGTCATCAAATCGACTTTGAAAAGCTGGTTCGAACCCGGGAAGATCCCCTCGATCCCGCTCGTGTTCAGGTAAGCGACATCCTCTAGGACGGTCATTCCGCCGACTTCTCCGATACTCAGCGGCAGCTCGAAGGATTCGGTGATAACGCCGTCTTGGGGACGAAAGATGAGCAGGCGACTCGACTCCCGATCGAACCCGGCAAGCTTCCCATCACTGCGGAACGCGAGTCCATTCACGTCATGAGGCAGACTACCGATCGTCTCGACTCGCGTCGCGCGGCCGGTCGTGAGATTCAGCGTAAAGAAAACCGGTCTCTCCGCCTCCCCGGCATTGCAGCCGTAAGCGGTGCCATTCGGGCCGAACACGAGAGAGCCCTCGAATACGAACCCGATGTTCAGCGCTCCGATCTCCGTTGCGGTGGCGTCCCACGGATCGATCTTGTAGAGTTTGCTCTGTGCCCCCGAGGTGAATCCATAGAGGAAGCCGTTCGTCGGGTGCCGTTCGAGCCCACATAAGCCGGTCACTCCCGTATTGCCCACCGGAACGATCGGCACATCTCCGTTCAGCAACAGATGTTTCTGGTCGATGGCGAATAGCTCGCCCGTATCATAAGCGATGCCCGAAGAGCATAGTCGTCCGCGGCTTCGGCGGCCCCGCCCGCAGCAAGAAATCCTGCCGCGAGGGTCAGCTGCCAACCTCTCCTTACAGTCATGACCTCAATCCTCCGAAGCACGAGCCGATGCCGGCTCAAACACAGTGTACATCACATCGTGTCATCAAACAAGCATTTTCTTCCACGACTCCATCGCAGCAGGAGGACAGGCGCTAGGGGCGAATTCGACGGCCACGCTACCCGTCGACGATCCCCCGATTCGCTCGGGGATCACGGGCAGGCTGTACGAGCGCCCCGTTCATACGAAAACGTCCCCTCGCCTGAAGGCGAGGGGACGCGGGGCGTGAGCCTACGGCTGGACGAGGATCGAGACCATCTTCGAGTTGCGCCCAATTTTGAACGTGAGGTCCACTCGTCGGGTATCCGAGGTCGGCGAACCGATCGCGATCACTTCGAAGGACCTGCGCCCCGCCGGGATGCGGATCGAACTGGGGATCAGAACGGCGTTCGAGTTCTTCGTGATGGTCACGACAGTTCCACCCGCCGGAGCAGCCTGGTCGAGGGTGATCAGGATGCGCGAGCGTTGTCCCGGTCGAATGACGCGAGGCGTCGCGGTCAGCGTCGTGATCTTTGGGACCACCCCGCCGCCGCCCGTCAGGGCCTTGAACGCATTCACCCTACCCTTCAAGACGAAGTTGCCCACCGGGTCGCAGTTATTCTCGATTCGCTGGCGGATCGTGCTCACCGGGGTATTCGCACCGAGTTGAGCGAAGAGCAAGCCGCCGAGGCCGGCCACGTGCGGGCAGGCCATCGAGGTGCCGTTGAGATACTCATACCCGCCGAAGCGAGTCGAGATGATGTCCGAGCCGGGAGCCGCGACGTCGACCCAGTTGCCGTAGTTGCTGAAGCTGGATCGCGCATCCGTCGATGTCGTCGAGGCGACCGCGAGGCTGTTCGTGTAGAACGCCGGATAGGAAGGAGCCGTGGTGTTGCTGTTGCCGGCGGCCACCACGACCAGCCGGTTGTTCGCCCAAGCGTTGTTCACGGCCAGTTCCAGGGCAGCCGAGCCGCCACCGCCGCCCAGGCTGAGATTCAGCACGTGGGCGCCGTTCGTCGAAGCGAAGTCGATCCCGCTGGCGATATCCGCCCAGGAGCCGAAGCCGCCCGCATCGAGGACCTTCACCGGCATGATCGAGCAGTTGTAGCCCACGCCGGCCATGCCGACCGCGTTGTTCGTGTTCGCCGCGGCGATGCCGGCGCAGTGGGTGCCGTGGCCCTGGTCGTCCATCGGATCGTTGTCGCCGTTGACGAAGTCCCAGCCGGCGACCGTCTTGCCGGTGAGGTCCGGATGGTTGTAGTCCACGCCCGTGTCGATGATCGCGATGATCACGCTAGAATCGCCGGTGTTGAGGTCCCAGGCCTCAGGGCACTTGATCTTCTGCGGCCCCCATTGATCGGTGCCGAACAGCGGATCGTCGGGCACGAACATCGCCTGCATAATGCCGTTCGGCTCGGCGAAAACGACGCCAGACATCCCGCTATAGAAACTCACGGCCTGTTGGACCGAGACGCCGGGGGGCAGCTGAACCAGCGCCACGCCGATGCCCCCGATCTCGCGCTTCACGCTTGCGCCGAGAAGGGCGCCGGCGGCGACGGCCCGAGCCTGCGAACCCGTGGCGGTGAACTTCACCAAGACCTCGCCCGGTACGAACTCCTGGGCTTGGCCGCTCGCCATCCCGATACTCGCCGCCAGCATGCCGGCGACGCAACTCAATCGAAACTTCATCCTTAATCCTCCATGGGCACCTGCCCGCAAGGTGAATTATACGGCGGAAGGCGCGCAGTTTCCAGGTATTTGCCTGTCCCTCCGCGAGAAAATCGAACGACGAGGCGATCGCCGGGCGCTACGGCTGAGCCGTCACCGCGATCACGTCGCTCCACTCCCCCACCGGCAGATCGTCATCCCGATAGCGAGCCCGATACTCTCGCGTCTCCGGCTGGCCGGGAACCAGCGGCGCGCGGCCGTCCACATACGGGTTGTTCGTATCCACCGTGATGAGCGTCCATTCGGTCTCCGAGCCGCGCCGCGAATAGATCTCCAGCTGATCGTGGCCGTGCATCGCAAATCTCAGCCGAACCGCGAAATCCGTTTCCGCCGTCCCGCGAAGCTCCGGCTTGGGCGTCCCGGGATCGCTGCTCGGCGCTCTCAGCCCGTAAGCCTCGGCCAGTTCGTTGTTCCAAGTAGGACTCGCGTAAAGAATGCTCCGAGTCTGCCGCAGCCGCGGGATGATCGCGGATTGAGCGGTCGGAAGCAGTTCGTAAAGATCGGGCGGCGTCGGAGGCGTCGGCAGCGGCGTCCCGATCGGCGCATAAAGCATGACCTCGATAAACTGCCGCCAGGCCTGTCGAAACGTTTCGACCCCGGTGTTCGTGTCGACGATGCCGCCGACCTCTTGATCGTCCACGCCAATCTGAGTCACCTGCGCGGCGGTCAGCCCATGGGCAGTGCCCGTCAGCTGTGCCTGGATGAACAGATTGTTGAACAACGGAGGGAGATCGGCAAGGCGCGGGGATAGCCAATCGGCCATTTTTGATACTCCTTGTGGTCGGGCTCGCCGGCGCCCTGCGGGCCTACCGAGCGAGGCAAACGGCGCAACATTTCGCGCCACAGGGACGCGTTTGCGATTACTATACTCCTCCCTCGTCTCCGCGAGCCGATATCGAGCCTGCCCGTCGGGACGCGATTCGGTCATGACGGGGCGCAATTCTGCCGTCCGGAATTGCATCCCGTCGTGACTTTATGGCGCACCGTCGTGACGGGATGGAATTCTGTCGTGACTGGACGGAATTCCGTCATGACGGAATCGCGCTCGTCCGCTCGGGATGGAATTCCGTCGCGACTTTACGGCGCACCGTCGTGACTGGATGGAATTCCGTCGTGACTGGACGGAATTCCGTCGCGTCGGGGCGGAATTCCGCCGGCGGCGCGAAGCATGCGGTGAGGTACAACCCGCGGGATGGCGACGCTCGATGGCGGACCGCTGGCGCTAGCCGAGCTCGAGCGGATTGGGCGAGGCGAGGCCCCGGTCCGGCTCGCCGCGGAGGCCCGGACGCGCATGACGCAGTCCCGGCGGACGATCGAGGCGATCCTCGGCTCCGGCGAGCGGGTGTATGGCGTGAACACCGGGTTCGGCAAGCTGAGCGATGTTCGCATCGCGCCCGCCGATCTTGCGCGCCTTCAGCTTAATCTCGTGCGCAGCCATGCCTGCGGCGTGGGGGAACCGCTGCCCGACGAGGCCGTGCGCGTGATGCTGGCGCTGCGCGCGAACGTGCTGGCCAAGGGCCTGAGCGGGGCGCGGCCGGAAGTGGCCGAGCGGCTGCTGGATTTTCTGCGCGCCGACCTGCTCCCGGTGGTGCCCTCGCGGGGCTCGGTGGGAGCCTCGGGAGACCTCGCTCCGCTGGCGCACCTCGCGCTCGCCCTGATCGGGGAGGGGCGCTGCCGGCTGCGCGGCGAAGAACTGCCGACCGGCCAGGCCCTCGCCCGCGCGGGCCTGACTCCCCTCCTTCTGGAGGCGAAGGAGGGCCTGGCGCTGCTCAACGGCACCCAGGCGATGGTCGCCGTCGGCGGCCTCGCGCTGGCCCGGGCGCTGCGGCTCGTCGATCTCGCCGACGCCGCCGGAGCGACCACGCTGGAGGCCCTGCTCGGAACGCCGGCGGCCTTCGACGAGCGAATCCACGAGGCTCGCCCGCATCCGGGGCAGATCCGCTGCGCCGCCCGGTTGCGCGATCTCCTGGCGGAGAGCGAGATTCGCGAATCGCACCGCCAGAACGATCCGCGGGTGCAGGACGCCTATTCCCTTCGCTGCATGCCGCAGGTCCACGGCGCGGCGTGGGGCGCCCTGGATCACGCGCGGGCCGTGGTGGAGACCGAGACCGGCTCCGCGACCGACAATCCGCTCGTCTTCTCCTCGGAAGTGATCTCGGGGGGCAACTTCCACGGCGCCCCGCTGGGCTACGCCTTCGACTATGCGGCGCTCGCGCTGACGGACCTGGCGAGCATGAGCGAGCGGCGGATCGACCGGCTCGTGAATCCGGACCTCAGCGAGGGCCTGCCGCCTTTTCTCACCCCCGACGCGGGCACGTCTTCGGGCCTGATGATCCCCCACGTCACCGCCGCCGCCCTTCTTGCCGAAGCCAAGGTCCTCGCGCATCCGGCGAGCGTGGACTCGGTCCCCACCTCGGGCGGCAAAGAAGATCATGTCTCCATGGGGATGACCTCGGCGCTCAAGCTCGACCAGATCGTCGGCCTCGTCGAGCGGATCCTCGCCATCGAGCTGATCGCCGGGTGCCAGGGCCTGGAGTACCGCCACCCGCTCCGCGCCGGCCGGGGTGTGGAAAGCGTCTATGGGGCCGTCCGCGCTCTCGTAGCCCCCCTTTCGGAAGACCGGGCGTGGTCGGACGACATCGAACGGCTCGCGTCGGCCATCCGCTCCGGCGACCTCGTTTAGCCCTTGATCGCGCCGGCGAGCATGGTCTCGTGGATTCTGTCGCGGAAGATCCAGTACACGATCATGACCGGGAGCATCACGATGACGAGCCCCGCGAAGAGCGCGCCCCAGTCGCTTTGGTAGTGCTGGGTCTGCACGAGGTCCGCGATGCCGAGGGGGAGCGTGCGGTTCTGATCCCGGGACAGGAGCACGAGGGCGAGCCCGTACTCGTTCCAGAGCCCGATGGCGTTGAAGATGCCCACCACGAGGAGGCCGGGGCGCGCCAGAGGCATCATCACCTTCCAGAACGTCGCCGCGTGTGAGCAACCGTCCAAATGGGAGGCCTCGACCAGTTCGTCGGGGAGGGCCTGGAAGAACCCGGTGAGCACGAAGATCGTGAACGAGAGCGAATAGGCGACGTAGACGAGAACCAGGCCGGTGCGAGTGTCGAGCAGGCCGATGTTCTTCATGAGGAAAAACAGCGGCACGATGACGAGGAAGTTCGGAAACATCATCCCGCCGAGGAAGGCGCCGAAAAGCGTCTTGGACCCCCGAAACGGATACTTCGCGAAGACGTATGCCGCCATCGCCCCGACCGGGATGAGGATAAGGAGCGCGCCGACGGTGACGATGAGGCTGTTCAGGAAGTAGGCCCCGATCTTCGCCTCGGTCCAGGCCTTGGCGTAGTTCTCCCACTTCGGACTCTGCGGCAAGCCCCACGGCGTCCGGAAGATCTCATCGCTGGACTTCAGGGATGTAAGCACCACCCAGAGCAGCGGCACCGCGACGGTGAGCGCGAAGAGGAGGAGGCCGGCAGTGACGAAAGCGCGACGCGTCATGCGCGGGCGGCCTCCGGGCTGCGACGGAAGAGCCACATGAGCAAGAGGGACAATGCCATGGCAACGACGAAATTCACCACCGCGAGCGCGGTCGCATAACCGAATTGGCCGTTCGTGAACGCCTGTTCGTAGAGGTACGTCAGCATCACCTCGGTCTTGCGATCGGGCTGCCCCTTGGTCATCAGGAAGACGAGCGCGAAGACGTTCATGACGTTGATGACCATGTAGATGACGGCGATCCGCTTGACCGGCCACAGCATCGGCCAGGTGACGTAGCGGAACTTCGTCATGCCGTGAGCGCCGTCGAGCGCGCAGGCCTCGTTCACCTCTTGAGGTATCTGCTTGAGACCCGTGGCGAACAGCATGATATAGAAGCCGAGCACGTACCAGGCAAAGGCCACCCCGACGGCGGGAAGGGCGGTCTGCGGGTCCCCGAGCCAAACCTGCTCGGAAAGCGACTTCGCTCCGACACCGGCGAATCCCGCCTTGATCAGGCCGAACGACGGGTTGTAGAGGAACTGCCAAAGGATCGCGACCACGACGAGCGAGATGACCTGCGGGAAAAGATAGATGCCGCGCAGAGCCCGCGCCGTCCTCCCGGCCCCATCCATCGCAACGGCGAGGGCAACCGCCAACACGAGGATCACCAGACCGCCCACCACCAGCAACCACAGGTTGTTCTTCAGGGCCTGCCAAAAGACGGCGTCCTCCGCGAGGTGACCGAAGTTATCGATTCCGACGTACGTTCGCTTGCCGGACACGCCGCGCCAGCGGTAGAGGGACGTGACGAACGCTTGGCCGAGCGGCCAGAGCACGAAGATGGCGTAGAACGCGACCGCCGGCCCGAGAAAGGTCGCGATGAATCCGACTCGACCACGCCGCCCCATGCCGGGTGATTATGCGTCACGGACGGATGTGCCATAATTCCGGAGCACTCTCGCAGACAGCCGGCGGCATTGCCTTAATCGGTCCTCGGACCAGCCAGCCTAGGGGGACAGAAGCGGTTTCAGGGGCCCGAGTCGGGCCTCCTCGGGGCTCTTCGCTCTCATGCGAGGAGCCCCGAGTTTGTTTATAGGAGGTCGACCGAGTATGCCCACAGCCGAAAAGGCGAAGAATATCGAACAAGCCCGCGACTGGTACCAGCGTTCCAAGGGCGTCATCTTCACCGACTACCGCGGCCTGAAGGTCAAGGAAATGCAGCAGCTTCGCGCCGAACTGGCGAAGAAGGGTGGCGAGATCCACGTGATCAAGAACACCCTCTTCCGGCTGGCCGCCGGCGACGAAGCGAACGTCATCGACTTGGAGTTCCACAGCGGTCCTACCGCGGTCGCGTTCCTCTTCGATAACGAAACGGAATGCACCAAGGCGCTGTTCGACTACGCAGCCACCCATAAAGCGTTCAAGGTCAAAGGCGCGTTCGTCGGCGGCAAGCTGATGGACGCCAAGCAGACGGAGGCGTTCTCGAAGCTTCCGCCTCGCGACGTGCTGCTCGCTCAGGTCATCGGCGCGATCGCTGCTCCGCTGACGAACCTCGTCGGCGTTATCGAAGCGCTTTACGCCGATCCGATCCGCACGATCGGCGCGGTTGCCGACAAGGTCGCCGAGGGCTCACCTGCTCCGGCGTCCGAGCCCGCACCAGCGACGGCTGACGTCGTTCAAGAGGCGCCTGCCGCCGAGACTCCGGCCGAGGAAGCGGTGGCAGGGTCCGCCGCTGAAGCCCCTGCCGAGACGCCGAGCGAACCGGCCGCTGAGGAAGCACCATCCGACGCGCCCGCCGAGACGCCTGCCGAAGAGCAGACGCCCCCCGAAGCAGAATCCGAAGAGCCCAACGGCTGATTCAGCCCCCGTAGAACTAGAGGAGATACACGAACATGGCAACCACCGTAGAGAAGATCGTCGAAGACATCAGCGGCATGACCGCGCTCGAGCTTTCTGAGCTGAAGAAGGCCCTCGAAGACAAGTTCGGAGTCACCGCGGCCGCCCCGATGATGGGCATGCCGATGATGATGGCCGGCATGGGTGGCGGCGAGGCCGCTCCGGCCGCCGAGGAAAAGACCGAGTTCGACGTCGTCCTGGCAGCTGCCGGCGAGAAGAAACTCGAAGTCATCAAGGTCGTCCGGGAGATCACGGGCCTGGGCCTCAAGGAAGCCAAGGACCTGGTCGACGGCGCACCGAAGAGCATCAAGGACGGCGCCGGCAAGGACGAAGCCGAGCGCATCAAGAAGGCCATCGAAGAGGCCGGCGGAAAGGTCGAACTCAAGTAACCGCCAGCGCGAGCGCCTTCCTCCGCGTGCGGAGGAAGGCGCCGCCTATGTACGCTGGATCGGGCCTACGAGCGCCGCGAGCACATCGTTGAGAGTGAGCAGACCAACGACCTTTTCGCCCCGCAGAACCAGCAACAGCCGAGTCTCCGAAGGCCGAAGCAACTCCAGAGCCCTCAGAACGCTCTCATCGGCGCTGGCGAATACGGGCGGCGTCATCGCCCCCTCCAAGCCCTGGTGCAGAAACCAATCCTGCACGCGCACGATCCCCTGCACCTTTCCCACCCGCGGCTCGCCAACCGGGTAGTTCGACGAGCCGTGCTCCCGAAAGAACCGCTCGATCTGACGGGCGGTCCACATAGCGTCGAGCCACTTAATGCGTTCCGCCGGCACCATCGCCTCCCGCACTGGCAGGTCGCTCAGGCGCAGGGCCCGCCGCATGATCTCCTGCTCGCGGCGATCGAGGCTGCCCGCCCGGGCTCCTTCGGCCAGCAGGGCCTCGATATCCCGCTCGGTCACCCGGTGCTTCTCGTCCGGTGCCAGTCGAAGCAACCTGGCGATCGCGACGGTCGCCAAACGAATCAGGCTCGTGATCGGCCACGACGCACGAATCCAAAACTGCATAAGCGGCGCGGACTTCAGTGCGATCTCGTTGGCTCGCACGAATCCGATCTGCTTGGGCAGCACGTTCGTGAAGATCAACGCGAGAATCGTCGTGAAGCCGACCGCGATGGTCCAGCTCAGTTCCGGCGTATAGGCGAAGCCCGGAAGCCACTGCCCGAGCACCTGCCGCGTCGGGGCTTCCAGGTTCGCTCCGATCATCGCGCCCACGACGAAATTGGCCGCCGTCACGATCAGCTGAATGGCCGATAAATAGTTCGCAGGCGACCTCTGGAACACGTTGACCAGCGATCCTCTGCGGTCACCCGCCTGAAGCGCCTGAACCATTCGCTCTTTTCGAGCCGAGAACGTCGCCATTTCAACGGCAGTCAGGACGGCCAGAATGGCGAACAGAAGCAGAATGACGAGGAAGGCCACGAGGCGAGTATGCCAAGTCGAGGTCGCACCGAGCTTGCCGCGGGTGAGCCGTCATTTGCTATCCTTCCTGCGATGTCGCTCCTCATCCTCATTCGTCACGGACAATCGCTCTGGAACCTCGAGAACCGCTTTACCGGCTGGGTGGACGTGCCCCTGACCGCGCTGGGCCGGGAAGAAGCTCGCGCAGCAGCCGAGAAGATACGGCAGTACCGGTTCGACGTCGCCTACACGAGCTCGCTCACCCGAGCCCAGCACACCCTGCAGATCATCCTGGAGACCCTCGAACTCGACACTCCCGTCATCAAGGACCAGGCACTGAACGAGCGGATGTACGGTGAACTGCAGGGCATGAACAAGGACGAAATGCGGCGACTCTACGGCGAGGAGCAGGTCAAAATCTGGCGGCGAAGCTACGACGTGCCCCCTCCCGGCGGAGAGGCGCTGAAGGACACCGCAGCCCGAACGATTCCCTTCTTCGAGCGCTGCATCATGGGTGACATCCGCCAGGGCAAGAATGTCCTCGTCGTGGCCCACGGCAATTCGAATCGGGCGATCGTCATGAAGATCGAGAACCTCTCGAAAGAAGCCGTGCTCGAACTGAACCTCGAAACCGGCGTGCCGCTCGTCTACTCGCTTTCACCAGAAGGCCAAGTCGAGTCGAAGGTCGTGCTCGATTAGCACAAATCGTCGAAACCGGCAGGGCGATTGCGCACGTATCGCAGGATGTAGAGCTTTCTTTCCAGGAGGTTAGATTCAATGCATGCAGGATTGAAGTGGTCTCTCGCCGCGGCGCTCGCCGCCGGCCTCAGCATCGGTGTTTACACCCAAGTCTCCGCTCAGGGCGATGCCAATCAGGCCAGCGTAGCCCAGCGCAGGGTCACCCGCTCGTTCGACAACGCAAAGCTGAGCGAAGTCCTCGACTGGCTGAAGTCCCAGGGCGTGAACTTCGTCGTTCGGCCGGATCAAGTGGATCCGAATTCACGCTTGTCGATCAACGCTGTGAATCAGCCGGTGAACGACGTCATGAGCGCAATCGCGAGAGCCTTCGGCGGCTCGTGGACGAAGGAAGGCGAGCTGTGGGTGTTCAGGCAGGGCACTTCGAAGGGCTTTGCATTTTCGATGCCCGACCTCCCCGATCTCCCGCCAATCGAATGGGACGGTCCGAAGGTTCGAGTCTGGACCGATAAAGACCTGGAGAAGGACACCGAGTTTAAGAAGTGGGCCGAGGAGTGGAAGAAGGACTGGGAGAGGTGGGCCGAGGAGTGGAAGTCTCACGCCAAAGACCTCGACCTAAAGTTCGGTGGGCCCAAGATCAAGGTCTGGACAGACAAGGAGCTCGAAAAGGACCCCGAGTTCAAGAAGTGGGTCGAAAAGTGGCGTGCGGACGTCGAGAAATCCTTCGGACCCGAGTTCCAGAAGAAGATGGAACTGCGCGCCAAGGAATTTGTCGAGAAGGCCAAGAAGTTCAAGACCGACGAATCCGAAATGAAGAGAGCCAAGGAGGAGATGGAGCAGGAGCTCTTCCGCCAAGGCAAAGCACTCGAGTCCAAGAGCCTCTTCCTCGATGACACGAAGGTTCGCCAACTCATCGAGAGCCTCTCCGCCGACCAATGGGCCAAACAGGAGGTGCAGGGCCACTTGACACTTCAGGACCTCACCGATATGCAGCGTGAGCTCATCAAGGACCTCCCTGCCGAAGGGACCTGGTCAGTCTCGTTCTCGATCGACGGCAAGAGTGTCAAACTCAAAGCCAAGTAGCGATCACTCTTCGCCGGCCGCCTCTTCCTCCATGTGCGGGAGGGGCGGCTGCGACGTTTCCAGCTTTGGCAGCTGCGACAGATCCTCCAGGTTGAACTGGTGGAGGAACTGCTGAGTGGTGCCGAAGAGCAGAGGCCGGCCCGGCGTGTGCCGGCGTCCGACCTCTTTGATCAGGCGGCGGTCCGCTAGCTGCCGAACGCTATAGTCGGATTGCACCCCGCGAACCGCTTCGATCTCGGCCATCGTCACCGGCTGACGGTAGGCGACGATCGCCAAGACCTCCATCAGGCTTCGGCTCAAGCGCTGCTTTGCCGGCTTCAGAAAGGTGGCGACCACGTCGGCATAGATCGGCTGGGTGCACATCTGGTAGCCGCCCGCGATGCGCACGAGCTGGAGCGCACTGCCGGTCTGCAGGCTCGCGCCGAGCTTCTGGAGGGCTTCCCTCACCTCCTCCTCCGACGCGGAAACGCTCTCGGCGAGCGCCGAGAGCGGAACGGGGGTATCGGCCACGAAGAGGACGGCTTCGAGCTGCCGAATCAGATTCAACCAGTGGCCCTCACGAACTGGACTTCACCCTCATCCATGCGGACCCGGGCTTGGCCCAAGCGGATGAGCTCCAAGAGGGCGAGGAACCACCAAACTGCTTCGAGCTTCGTGAAGGGCGGCTCGAGCAAGGTGTCGAGCGAAGCCCACTCCAGGCGCAGGGCTTTGAGGACGACGGTCATCTGCTCCGTGAGCGAGCGCCGTGCGCGGCCCAAGGGCTCGAACGGCTCGGGGCTCGCCCGCGCCAGTAGCCGCTCGAAGGCCCGAGCCAAGTCGTCCGCGCAAACCTCGCCCAGTTGGAAGGGGATCTCGTAGCCAGCGCCGTCGCCCCCGCGGAAGAACCGGCGCTCGCGTTCCTCGTGCCAGATGCCCAACGCCTCAATCGCAGCCTGGAACTCCACCACTGAGGGCTCGCCCAGTTCGAAAGGCTCGAAGGGTTCCTCTTCGCGATCCGGCTCGGGCAGGGGGAGGAGCATCCAAGCCTTGCGTTCGACCAGGTAGCTCAGAGCCGCCACCGCGGCTCCGGCCCCGTCGAGGTCGCCCGCGGAGGTTTGCCGCATGTGATCGAAGTAAGCGCGGCAGATCGGCAGCAGAGGGACTTCCAGCAGATCCACTTTGTGCCGGCGGACCACATCGAAGAGCGCGGCGAGCGAGCCCGTGAAGGCTTCGCATTCGATCGCGATCGGGGGCGGTGAGCAAACTCCCAGCGAACCGACGACCGGATCCTTGGCGAGGTCGGTTGTACTGGCCATACCGTGTAGACGGAGAAGAGTACCCGCCCGATGCGGCGACCCTCCGTAGCTCCCATCGGGACCAAAGACCCAGCCCCCTGAACGGCCCCCGGAGGCCAGCGTCCTGACCCGCCATCCAAGGAGAACTACCACGATGAAACGAATCACTCTGAAACTCGCCGCCCCCGCCGGTCTCGGCCTCGCCCTTCTCGCCCCCGCCGACGCCTACGTGATCAAGGAAGTTCAGGTCACCAGCTACGAGGTCCGGCAAGATCGACTCATAGCCCGGGTCGAGGGCCGGCCCGTCGCCTTCGACACCAGCCGAGCCCAGTTCTTCATCTTCTGCGACGGAAGCGTTCGCGCCGTATCCGGGCGCCGGGCCGAGGACCTCATCCGGCCGGGAAGCTCCGTCAGCCTGGCGTGGACCTGGTGGCGAGGCGAGCGGCGCGCTTCCCGCGCTCTAATCCTTCACCCGTGCGGCGCACCCATGGCTCTGGCGCAGCGGTCCAGCGCGGATTCGCTCCTCAGTCGGGGCGCCGCCGCGGCTTCCGCAAGCAGGCGAATCCCGCCGTTTTCTTCCATTACTCGGCCCTTCGGCGATGGATTTCGGGCCTTTGCCGTTCGCTCTATCGCCAGATAGCTTGGTTCTCGGGGTCGAGAGCGGGCGAATCTCTCTCCGAGAATCCCGCTCTCGACCCCCACGGAAGGCCCGGAACCCGCACCCGCCCGAGGAAGCCTACAACTTCTTCGCTGGCGCCACCGAAGCCAGGCAGAATCCGAACACGTCGATCGACACTTCCACCGGCCGGAACGCCGCATCGATCTGAAACTCCTGATACGCGCTGCCGAGCACAACGACCTTCTCAGACACCTGCCCGGTCGGCCCCGTCACCCGAATCTTGAACCGCAGCCGGTAGCCGTCGGTTCCCTTCTGGCGAACCGTGACCATCGCGGTCGAACGGTCGCCGCGAGGGATGATCTCGACCGCCCCGACCTCCAGCGTCGGGAACGTTGCGCCGTCGATCCACTGCGACCAGAACCAGTCCAGATTCTTGCCGGAGGCTCTCTCGAAGTAGGCCCGGAGGTCGGCCCATACCGTCGGCTTGCCGACTCGGTCCTTGACGAGGTCCTTCAGTCCGGCGAGGACCGCGTCTAGGCCGATCTCGTTTTCGAGCATCCGCATGACATAGGCCCCGCGCATGTAAGTGGCGTTGTTGTTCGCGTGGGCGATGTTCATCTTCGAAAGCGGGACCGGCACATTGATCGAGCGGAGGCCGGTTTCTAAGGTCCGGTCCGAGTTGCCCGAACGCAGGACGCTATCGACGTATTGGGTCAGGCTCTCGTTGAAAGTGTCGTCGATGTAGGCGCACGGGACGAGGCCGCCGAAATAGGTATGCCCCATCTCGTGGGCGACGAACCGAGTCGTGTACCGATGGTTAAGCAGCGTGTAGCTGTAGGACTCGATCCCGTAGTAGGTATCCGCGTCGAAACACTCGTAACCCGGGAACGGGAAGGGACCGAGGCGGTCTTCGAAGAACTTGCACGCGTCCGCCATGAGTTGAACGTCTCGCTCGCCCCTCGCCTTATCGACGGCTCCCAGGTGCCACGCGCGAAACGTCTTGCCGCGATCGGTCTTTTCGGCCGCGAGTTGGTACTTCCCGGCAATGATCTTCGGAAAGGAGATCGGTACATCGCATCGAAAGCCGCTCGGCCCGGTAGCTACGCCCTCGCTTCGCACCACCCAATCAGCGGGGGCTCGGACGGAGGTCTCCGTGGTGAAGGGCCATTGGGCGATCGTCGGCGCCCACCAAGCCGTCAAGAAGGTCGCGGTGGGAGTGATCTTGTCCTCGCTAGCGGAGTTCACGATCCCCGAATACTCGAAAGTGTAGTTCTCGGTGGCAGAGGGAGGCCCCCAGACGACCATCAGTGAACCCGCACGAACCAGGTCGCCGGGTTTGGGGGCAGGAACCACGCGGTCCGTGACCTGGACCACTGGCAACGCCTTATCCCCCGCCTTGGCCAGTGTCACGGTGTAAGGATCGCCCAGACCGAAGATAAGCGAAGCGTCGCCGCTCATTCGCGAGATGCGGGTCGCTGCCGTCACATCCACGCGGTGCTCATCGGGGCTCAGGCGGACGTCGAGTTTTTGGTGCGCGATGCGGGCAGACTTAGCGACCCAGACTCTTTGTTCCTTTCCGAGCTTGGCCCCCGCCGCTGTCAGGGCGAGCGCGAACACCCTATCCGTATGCGACTCGATATCCTGGCGGGAATGGAAGATCGCCCAATAGCGGCCCCCTTCTGTCCAGCCCGGCGGAGCCGGGATGACCGCGAGGCGAACGTTGCGCAGGCCGCCGCGGTCCTCGGCCATGTCCCATAGCCCGCGGGCGTCTTCCGGTCGAACGAAGAACTGCTCCACCTTTGCCCGCGTCCCGCCGGAGACGGCGAGGCGCAGGTTGTCGAGCAGCGTCTGGGCCTCGCTCTGGGTCTGGAGGGAGGCGGCGAGCAGCGCAAAGGCAATCATCTTCGTTTAAAGACGTCCGGGAAGCCCATTGGTACTCACTTGGTCGCCGGAAGGACGCGCCCGAAGCCCGCCGGCGATTGACACGAACTCGGTTCGGCCCTGCTGATGAAGGACCCTCGCCAGGTGCTCGGTCCGCGTGCCCGACCTGCAGACCAAAGCGTAGCCGTCAGCGACGGGAAGCTCGTCGAGGCGGGCCAAGAAACTGTCGTAGGGGAGCGCGACATCCGCCTCCGGGCAGGGCTGAAGGGCGATCTCGGCCGGGTCGCGAACATCGATCAACATTCGCACCCCGCGTTCGTGCCACTCGATCGTCCATTGCACTGCGGGCGACTTTCCCGAGCCACAAACGGAGCACTCGGGTCGCTTCGCGCGAGCCAAGCGCCGCGTAGACACCTCCAGGAGATCAACGAGCAGTAGCCCTTCTCCTAGCGTGTGCCCAAGTCCGGTCAGCCACTTGATCGCCTCGGTCGCCTGAAGGAGGCCGAGTACGCCCGGCACGACTCCAAGAATGCCGACTTCCGCGCAGGTGCCGACACAGCCGTCTTCTGGCGGGTCCGGCCAAAGACACTGAAGGCATCCTCCTAAGCCATTCGGATCCACGAGCATGATCTCGCCTTCAAAGCCGTGGACGCTGGCGACGAGAAGCGGAACACCTGCCGATACGCAAGCATCGTTAAGCGCAAACTTCGTTCGAAAGTTGTCGGTGCCGTCGATAACGAGATCGAAACCGGCGACGTAATCGAGCGCGTTGGCTGCGGTGAGCCGCCCTTCGACCGCTTCCACTCGGATGAGAGGATTCTGCTTGGCGAGACGCTCGGCGGCGATCACCGCTTTGCTCCGTCCGACCTGGCCGGCTTCGAACAGGATTTGGCGGTGGAGGTTGTCGAGCGCGACCCGATCGTCGTCGAGGACCGTTATGCGGCCGATCCCGGCCCCTGCCAGATAAGGCAAGGCGGCACAGCCCAAGCCACCTGCACCGACCATCAGCACCGAGGCTTCCGCCAGCCTTTGCTGAGCCTCGGGCCCGAACCCCGGCATTCGAACCTGGCGGTCGTAGTACTCGCTCGGAGCAGGAGCGACGCTCTCCCCGATTAGCCAATCCGATTCGCCGTCGGCGTAGTGCTCCTTCTTCCAGATGGGCACCCTGCGTTTCACCTCGTCGAGGATCCAGCGGCACGCGTCGAAGGCCTCTCGCCGGTGCCCCGCCACCGCACGAACCCGTATGGCGACCTCGCCGAGATGAAGATGCCCGGTTCGATGCACACATGAGGCTTCCATGAGACCGAATCGTCTCATCGCTTCCTGGAGGATCGACTCACCCTCCTTCTCTGCAAGTTCTGCATAGGCGTCGTACTCGAGGGAGACCACTTCGCGGCCATCGTTCATGTTCCTTACGCGCCCGTCGAACGTGACGACGGCGCCAGCGCCGACCTCCACCCGTGGCTCAGTTGGAATCGGCTCAAGGGTCATTTGAAACACGTCAGCCTCCCGCGACCGGCGGAATGAAAGCGACCTCTACGCCGTCCATTAACCGGGCCTCCATGGTCGAGAAAGCTCCGTCGATCGCGACTCGGACCAGACGCTGCTCGAGTCCGAGTGAATGGCGCGCGGAAAGCTCCGCGTAAAGTTCGGCCGGGGTTGTCGCCGCGGTCTCCAGGAGTTCCGATCGAAGTCCGCGCCTTTCGCGCAAGACGGCGAACCAGAGCACCGTAACTCGCCGGGAACTTGGGCTCATTGCGCCTCCCCAGGGTACTCCAACGTCGCCCACGGCGCGGGGACGGCTTCCACCAGCGAACCAGCCTCGAAGTCGGCTCGCGCCGGAAGAACCACCCATCCTTGCGCGTCGACGAGAGGCAGACCCAAGTGCGAGGATCGCCCTTCGATCGGTGTCGCCATGATGCGGCCGGCATCGAGAGTCAGCCTGGACGCTACGAACTCCGTTCTCTCGTTGTTCGATCGCAAGGGCGCCGCAAGGAATGCTTGAAGCCGTTCGACCGGCGTCAATCCAACCGAAGCGCGAAGGAACGGGCCGATGAAGAGCGCCGCCGTGACGATCGCCGACATGGGATTGCCAGGAAGACCGAACACTGCGACGGCAGGGTTCTTCCGGGTTCCGAACCAGACTGGCTTTCCCGGCTTGATCGCGGCCCGCCAGAACACTTCGTCGACTCCCAGCGCGCCGAGCACCGACCGAACGCGATCGAACGCTCCTACCGAGACTCCGCCCGTTGTCACCAGCACATCGCAAGAACCCAGAAGTCGTTCGAGCACATCTCGAAGAACGTCCTCGTCGTCACCCACTCGAGAAACCGCAACGACCTCGACGGGAAGCGTCCCCAGAAGACCGCGCAGCGCGAAAGTGTTCGATTCGTAGATCTCGCCGACGTTGAGTGCCTCTCCAGGCGCAGCGAGTTCGTCGCCTGTCGCTAGGATCGCCACTCGGGGACGAACGTAAACGAGCAGTTCGGCCTCGCCCGCACCGGCGGCCACCGCGATGGCGGGCGGGGTAAGTCGCGTGCCCGCCGGCAGGATCACGCGACCCGCACGGTAGTCCTCGCCGGCCCTTCGGATGTGTCCGGCACGGGCGTCCGACCTAACGGTTACGTAATCACCGGTTCGTTCGGTGTCCTCCTGCATCACGATGCCAACGGTTCCGTTCGCCAAGGCGGCGCCGGTCATCGTTTGCACCGTCGTCCCGGGTGTAAGGACGCCGGGATACGGCTCTCCAGCCCTCGAAACCCCCACACATCGAAGGTCGAGTTCTGCTCCCTGATCGAGTCGCAAGAGGTCTCGTTCCGAGATCGCGTAGCCGTCGACAGCCGAGTTGTCGAACCGGGGGCTATCGATTTGAGCGATTACGTCGCTGGCCAAGACCCGCCCGTTGCCATCGCGAAGCGGGACTCGCTCGCTCGGGACCCGGCAAACCGAATCGAGGACCATCCGGAGCCGATCTTCAAAGGCCTCGGTGGTGCTAGTCGTCATGTCCCCCCCCGCGCACGATCGAAAGGGCGTGAATGAGATAAGGGAACAACGCGTCGATCGCGTCGTTCACCGCCGCGGGCGAACCCGGCAGGCAGATCACGATCGTCGATCCCAACAGACCCGCCATCGGGCGCCCCAGCATAGCGAGCGGGTTCCTTCGGCAGGCGAAGGAGAGGATCTGATCGACAACGCCCGGCATGGCTCGGTCGAGGACGGGAAGGACGGCTTCAGGGGTCACGTCCCGAGGTCCGCAGCCGGTACCGCCGGTGGTAAAGACGAAATCCACCTGGTCTCTCTGCGCGACCACCCAGTCGCGGATGCGAGCCACATCGTCGGGAACCACATCGGGCGCCTGGACTTCTCCGCCCATATCCTTCAGTCGAGCGCCCAGGACCGCTCCCGATCGGTCGGTCGCCTCGCCACTCGATACCGAATCCGAGATCACGAGGACGCTGGCCGTGAAGGGGCGACTAGGAAATGCACTCTTGCCACCCGTCTTGCCGAGCAGTCGGATCGCGACGATCTCCATCGACTCGTCGACCGGCTTCAGCAAATCGTAGAGATTCAATGCCGCCACCGACGCCGCGGTCAGAGCCTCCATCTCGACCCCGGTCCGGTCGATCGCCTTGGCGGTGACGGCAACCCGAATTGCTGCCGGATGCAGCTCGAATTCCACGTGCACCCAGTCCAGAGCGACCGAATGACAGTAGGGGAGCATCCGTGGGGTCTCCTTCGCGGCGAGTATCGCGGCGACCTGGGCTACCGGGCGAGGATCACCCTTCGGAGTTCGACCCTCTTCGATCAGCCGGATCGTGTCGGGGCTCATCGTCACCATCGCCTCGGCGGAGGCGATTCGCAGCGAGGGCACCTTAGCTGACACGTCTCTCATGGTTACCCTCCGATCTGAATCATGCTCCGGTTGGGTAGCTGCGGGAGCGTCGCCAGGTCGGGATGGCCCTTCCACTTGCGCTCGAGCGCCCTCCGGATGGCTTCCTCGAGCACTTCTGCCGTTTCGCCCGATCGGACGAGATCGCGCAGTGAGACCTCTTCTCTGCCGAAAAGGCATGTCTTGAGATAGCCGTCCGAGGTGATGCGGAGGCGGTCGCATCCGTCGCAGAAGTGCTCGGTCATCGACGTCACGAAGCCGACCCGGCATCGACAGCCTTCGATGCGAAAATCCTTGCCGACGGCGCTAGGGTCCGTCTCCAGGGGCTCGAGCCGAAAGCGAGCCTCCAGGTCGCGGCGCATGGCAGCATAGGGGTAGATGTCCGCTCGGTCCCATCGGTTGCCCTCGAACGGCATGAACTCGATGAATCGCACCGTCACGTCGCAATCGGCAAAGTGCTCGACGAACCGGATGATCTCGTCCTCGTTCACTCCCCGCATGACCACACAGTTGATCTTGACCTCGAGGCCCGCTCCGAGGGCGGATTCGATTCCCGTCAAGACGCGGTCCAGTTCTCCACGAACCGTTATCGCTCGAAACCTTTCCGGATCGAGCGAATCCATGCTGACGTTTACAAGCGAGAGACCGTGGCGACGAAGCGTGCCCGCCGATTCGGCAAGGGTCCACCCGTTTGTAGTCATGGCCAGGGTCCGTATTTCAGGGATAGCGGCCAGTGCCTTAACCAGGCCCTCGTAACCACGCCTCACCGTGGGCTCGCCGCCAGTGAGGCGAACCTTATCGATCCCGAGACGAGCGAAGAGCCGAACGAGAACTTCGAGTTCTTCCAGTGTCAGAATCTCGGCCTTCGCCTGCCAAGCGACGCCCTCCAGCGGCATGCAGTAGCGGCAGCGAAAGTTGCACCGGTCGGTCAGCGCCACCCGCAGGTAACGGTGGACGCGGCCGTATCGATCGACCAAAGGCGGTCGTTGCATTGCTCTCATAGAGGTTACGCTAATCAGCGTCAGATTCGCTTCGAACAAGCGAACCTCTTGCTTGGGCAACGGCTTGGGGCGGGGTCCAAAGGCGGCCGACCGTCCACTGGCGATTATAGAGATCGTCCCCGACCGCGATGCGAGTTTCCTTCCGGCGAGCCGCGACTTCGTCCTGAACGAGGTAGTGCAGGGGGAGCGCGTGCCTCTCGCGGAGTCCATCGGCGGCGGCATCGAATGCGACGGCGTCAGCCCAGCGGTCTTCGGCAATGGCGACAATCCCCACCAGTTCGATCGCGTCGGCAAGTGGCGCGATCGCTTCGATCGAGCCGAGCAAGGACAGGGAGTCGAGGATCGTCTCCTTAGCCTCGTCCAATCGATGGCGCTTCACTGCGATTCTCGCCCGGTAGTTCTGGGTGATCGCAATTCCTATAGTCTGGTTCAGTTCCCGCTTCAGTTCCAGGCTCTTGCTCAGTCGTTCGTCGGCAGCGTCGAGATCGTTCATGAAAAGCGCCACGATGCCGAGACTGGTCAGGTTGTTGGCCTCCCAATGCCGGTTGTTGGTGGCGCGATTCACCGCAAGTGCCGCTTGAAGATATGCCTCTGCAGCGCTGAAGTCCTTGCGTGCGGCGGTGACATTGCCCATGTTCGCGGTCGTCATCGCGATGGACCGCTCATCCCCGAATCGACGGAACACTTCCAACGCCTTCTGCTGGCACTCGAGTGCTTCCTCGTAACGGCCGGCTTCGAACTCGAGATTTCCGAGGTTGTTGTAGGCACCTGCCATTCGTTCGTCGTCGCCCAGCGCTCTAAAGGTCTCTGCACTCTTGCGCAGGGCAGCCCGGCTGGCGTCTATATCGCTGCAGCGGTTGTGCATCACTCCCAGGCCATTGAGAGCGCGGGCAAGGACGTCCGTCGGCGGATCGGGGTTGTAGGCGGCGACCACCCTCATTCCCCACTCGCGGCCTTCGTGATAGCGACCGCGGATGTGCCAGTACATCCAGTACGATCCGACTATTCTTGCGGCAGTCTCTGGCCGGTGTTCGCACGCGTACTCGAGAGCTGCCAGCGCGTTGGGTCGATTGATGTCGAAGATCTGCAGCCACGTACCCTGCCCCTGACCTCGCAGTTCGTCATCGCCTCGCTGAGCGAGGGTGGCCATGTACTCCACGTGCCGCTCCAGGTCCTCGACACCCTCTCGAAGCTCGACCGCGTACTCACGAATCGTCTCGAACATGCCGAATCGCAGGCCGGCAGCGCTCTCGGTAACGAAGACGAGCGACCGGTCCCGAAGTTCCTGCAGAGCCTCGACGGGATCGGCCACATAGCGGCCGGCCACGGACTCCGCCGCCTCGAGGTCCCAGCCCCCACGGAACACGGAGAGTGCCACGAAGAAGCGCCGCAGATCCTCCGAAAGATCGCGGACGCTCCATTCGATCGTCGCCCGCATCGTGCGGTGGCGCTGTGGCACGTCGCGCCGACGTCCGGAGAGAAAGTCGAGCCGCCGATCGATCTGCTCAAGCATTTGTTCGGCGGACAGCACCTGACTTCGGGAGGCAGCCAGGGTGAGGGCAAGAGGGATCCCTTCGAGACGCTCGCACAGTATCGAAACGGCCTCCGAGTAGGGGAAGTCGGGGCGCAACACTCTCGTGCGCTCGAGAAACAGCCGGACGCTCGGTGAAGCCTCGGGCTCGCCATCGGCTCCCGGAAGGCTCAGCGGACCAAGGGCGACTTCCCGTTCGGCTCCGATCAGAAGCTGGATGCGGCTCGTCACGAGGAGACGCAGGTTCGGACACCTCGACAAAAGCGTCGCGACGAGGTCGGCGCCATCTGGCACCAGTTGCTCGAAGTTATCGAGCACCAGGAGAGCACGCGCCTGACCGATTCTCTCGGCAAGTTGATCAAGCGGATCAGCGGGTCCGCTGCGCTTGAGCCCGCTCAAGTCCAGGATGTGTGCTGCCAGATTGGCTGAATCCGCGACCGAATCGAGCAGGACGGCCCATGCCAGCCCGCGATATGGCTCGCGCAAGAGACAGGCAGTTTCGAGGGCGAGCCGGGTCTTGCCGATGCCGCCGATTCCCGTCAGTGTTACGAGCCGGGTCGACGAATCCGGAGCGAGCAACTCTGTCAGCCGCTCCAACTCGGGTTCGCGACCGAAGATGGGACCCGCGACCTCGGGCAGCGGCGGAGCCAGCAGGGACTCTGCCTCGACGGACTTCGCTTGGGCAAGCGTCGGCGTGACCTCCCGCGGTACTGCCGTCCGAATTCGCTCGAGCAGCGCTCGCGTTTCTTCGGATGGTTCAACGCCGATCTGGACTTTGAGCGCGGCTTCCAGGTCTCGGTAGACGCGCTGGGCGTTGGCAATTAGGCCTTCAGCGGCGTAGAGATTCATGACCTCCCGGCCCACTACCTCGTTCAGAGGATCGATTCGGAGGTATGCCAGGCCGGCTTCCACGGCGTCACGGCGCAGATCCACGCTGGCAAACCCGCGCATCATTCCTTCGAGGGCGTTGCGATGCTCGCTGCGGTAATGCTCTCGCCTGACACCCGCCCAATCTTCGAGATATCCCGGGAGAAAGTCCTCTCGATAGAGCGCGACGGCCCGGCTAAAGCACCGAGCCTGCGCCTCACCAGATTCCGATCGAGCAGTTCGCAGCACGCGCTCGAACTCCTGGACGTCGGAAGTGACTTCTGCTCCGTCAAAACGGAGGTCCACTCGGTCGGCAAGCAGCAAGTCCGCCACGCTTCCCAACGCGCGCCTCAGGGCCGCGACGGCCTGCCGGAGGCGAGTCCGAGAGATTTCCGGGTCTTCGAAAGGCCACAAGATTTCGCAAACCGCATTGCGATTCCAAGTCCTACCTGGCTCGAACGCCAGCACGCCGAGCAGTAAGCCAGTCTTGCGAGTCTCGAACTTCGTAATCGTTTCCGTACCGACGCGCGCAATCGGGCCACCGAACAGCTCGATTCGCAAACCTGCCATGCGCCCTAGGATACACCGGAAAGGCTGTCGGGACGAGGACGCCGTAGAGCCGCAAGAAGAACGGCGCCTCGCCCAACTCGATCAACGCTCTCGCCAGGAATGGACCTTGAGCGTAAAGTACAGTTTGTCTCCGGGCATCGCCGGAGGCATATTCGTCGGAAGAGCCGGCACCTGATAGATTTTCGGTACGTTCGTTCCCATATCGTAGAAGTTACTTACGAACGTTCCCATAATCTCGTTCTGTTTACGGCTTACGATTCGTCCCTGGGCATAGAATGCGCCTGCCATCTTCAACTGCGCGTCTCCGCTGCCGGTTGCCAAGTTAAGGTTTCTCTTCGCAAGCAGACCGATTCTCGCGGTCGTCGGAAAAGTGAACCCCGCCTTTGGTAGCAGGTTGCAGCTAATAGAGATGTCTTGCTTCGAGAATATCGTGCCATTCCCCGAGTATCGAATAGTCTGGTGCGAGTCCCCGATCTGGATGTCATTCGTGAACTTCACAATACCGTTCACCGCCAGCGACGCTGGCGTCACCACAGTTCCACCTACTCGAACTTCCGGCGTAAAGGTTAGAGAGTTTCCGTTCGTGTCTGCATAGGAAAAGGCGGCCGTCGTGGCTGTGATCGACGTCAGATTGACCGTCATCGACTTCGCGTCGAGGTACGCCTCCTGAGTAGGCCAGGTGGTCCCGGTCCTATCAACGTATGGCGGGGCGCCGATGCCGCTAATCAAGGGAAAGTCGATGCCCAGGTGCCCGAGATCATACGAGTTATTCGTCCCGTTATCGCTGTAGACAGAGTTGGCTCCTCTCGTACCCGTATAGCCGTCACTGACGAAGGATCCGTCCACGGTAGCCTTGCTAGTGCCTCCGTCGACCAGGCTATCCGTGCCGATTGTTGCGCTACCACCGATGGAGATGCGGCCATGCTTGCATCGCACTTCGGCGCCTAACGTTTCGATGCCTGAGATACGGGGCGGGGCTGGTACCTGAGCTTCGAGCCCAGCATCCATCCCGCTGTAGTTGTTTCCGATATAGGCGTTGCCGCTAAACGCTGAGTTAAGGTCCGTTTGGGTCAAAGGAGGATCATAGAGTCCGTTGTTGTTCGTGTCGTTGTAGGGCTCCGCGCTATTCCAGACGCCATCGTTGTTTGCATCGACCCAGGCTTCGCCTGGGTCCCAGACTCCGTTCCTGTTTCGATCCGTAAACGTTTCTGCAGCATCCCAGCGACCGTTGCTGTTCAGGTCCGAGTAAGCTTCTCCTTCGCCGAGAATGTGGACCGATCCGCGTATGTCCACGTTGCCGTTGATGGCTTGGCCCGAGGCCCCGGTTCCGGCAAAGATCGCGTTGTTCCAAATGCCGACGTTCCTGGCGCGAATCATGGAGCGCACGCTCCGCGTCCGACCGCCATATGTGACGGTATTCGTGACCCAAGCGTAGGTGTTATCGCTTTGCGGACGGACCGTGGCCGTTGCCGCCGAGCCAGGCGCAAGAGTCGCCAAATCGTAGGCGAGACTCGCGTCGGTACTGACGAAGGCACCGTCGTTGGCCATCAGATCTCGGTAGGCGCGGGCGATCTGGAGATCGAGGCCAGCCTGAGCCGCTTGGAAGGCCACCATAGTCGTTCTATCTCGGCTCGCGCGAGTCATCGAACCGATCACGAGCCCGGACACGCCTAGGCTGACGGTGAGAAGTACCATGATCATGATCAGCGCGATCATGCTGGTCGAGCCTTGATTAAATCGTTTCATTGGCTGTTTCGGATGAGCACCGTGCTCTTCATGCGCGCCCAACGCTGCGAGCCGTTGACCTGTTCCTTCGTAATCAGCGTAACGGTCACCGCGCGTCGCGACCCGATGGTCGTCGATTGGAAGGGCGCATAGGCCTGGTTGTACTGACTCGACGAAGGCTCAGGGTCCGTAGCAGTAATACTTCGAACCAGGATCCTGCCTGTGTGGTCGGTCAGGTTGCCGCCCGAAACGAGGAAAAATCGGCTTACGCCGTCGGATTGAATCGGCACCAAGAACTCCTTCTCGCCCGTGACCGGATCTTCGACCGACGACACTTTCGGCAGGGAATACGTAACTCGCTTGCCGTCCGTCGAGATCGAAATCGACACCGACGAGCGGATCGTTTCGATCACACGCCGCATCCCTTGCGCGTTCTGTTGGCTTATGTTGACGTCGGTCGTTGTCTTGCCGAACGATCGGATTCCGTAGATGAGCAGATTGATGATGACCAGCACGGTTACTGCGAGAATCCCCATGCCGGTCATGAGTTCGACTAGGGTGAAGCCGCGCCGCGCTTTCATCGGTATCCTCCCAGGATCGTCCCCGACGAAACGCTCATCTCCTTGCCTTTGGAGGAGACCCACCGAATCGTCACGTCCAGACGCACGCTATTAGCGTCCAGATGCGTGACGGTCAGCGTCCCGCGACCGTTCTGAAGCACCTGGCTCGGGCTGTAACGCGAGGCTTCATCCAGAGGTATGTGGCTGAAGGAGTACGGAGACGCGGTCTGGCCCGTGTCGATCAGGTTGAGCGCGGTCAGCGTCTGGGAATCGACGTCGCTGGGCTTGAGCAGCTGAAGCTGCTCGATGAGCCGGACACACATTTGTTGGGCGACCGTCTCGTCGCGCGCAATGCGATGCGACCGTGCAATCGTAGGAAAGAGCGAAAAGAAGCTCAGCGCGGCAAAGCCCACGACAAAGACGGCGATCATTAGATCGATCAAGAGCGCGCCCCGCCTTCGTCTCGAAACTCGTTTAGCCATTCTTCTGGTCACGTCTATGTCGATTCTTGGCATCGACTGGAGGCTCTTCACGCCAGAAGTACCTGATTTATCGAGGGTTAGGGAAAGGAAGATCGAAGGCAGGTATGGGTATAGATCAGGCTAGACGCGCGTGAGAATCTGTTCTCGCTGGAAGAGGCGAGCAACTATGGAAAGCATGGCGAGCGCTAGACCGAGGCTTATCGCGCCGGATGTGAATACGAGGCTCCAGTCCGTCTTCGAAAGGAGGGCGTCGCGTATCGACAGCGCAGCATTTAGAATCGGGGTGTAGCGCACCCAGGCTTGGGTACCCAGATCAGTGAAGCCCAGGAACTGGCTGAACATCGCCGGCATCAAGACGACGAAGCTTACGAGGGTCAGGTAGGTCTGGGCCTCCCTCATGTTGCGTGCGCTCGCGCTGACCGCCAGCAAGAGCCCGGCGAAGAAGAGGACGAGCGGAATGAGGACGAGAAAGATCGCGCCTAGGGCCTCGGGAGTCAGTGCACTCAAGTGCTTGGTCATCTCCTTCGTGATGGGAAGGTCGATGAGTCGGACGACGATCAGACCCACGAGCGACATGAGGCTGCTCGCCAGGCATACGACCGCGAGTGCCAAGAATTTGCCCAGCGCGATCTGGACCCGGCTAGCCGGACTGATCAGGAGGGTCTCCATCGTTCCTCGCTCCTTTTCTCCAGCCACCATGTCGGCCACCGTGCTGAACCCACCATAGAAAGCCCAGATGACGATGAGGTAGGGCAGCAGCTGCACGAGCATGTTTGGCCCTTTGCCCGTGTCTCCCTCTGGCTTCTCGACTTTCAGTTCGATGGCCTCAAGCGACGACTCCGGTACCTTCGCTTTGACCAAGAGCGTCGTCAGCCGCTGTGCGTTGGCTTCGGCAACGCTCTTGCTTATCGATGCGAGGGCCACCTGAGAGAGGGTCGCATTCTGGTCGTAGACTGCTGTAATCCTGGCCTTGCCCGTGGCTAACTGCCCCTCGAAATCTGGATTGAACACGAGAACGAGCTTCACGTCACCCTTCCGCAACTTGGCTTCCCCGGACGATCGATCGGTCACGAACACCGGGATCGAGTCCGGAAAACGCTGGGGCATTTCTGTCCGGGCGACAGGGGAGTCGACGACCGCCACTCGTGCCGGCTTGGGCTTGCTGAGCGTATCGTTCAGGAATCCGAAAAGGATCATCAGCAGGGCGATGAGGAACACCGGCATGACGAATGCCCCGTTGATGACCCGCTTGTCACGGAGCATCTCGCGAGCCTCCTTGCGGAATACGCACCAAGTCGCGCTCAATGGCCGATCGGTCGGGAGAGCCACTCCGAAACCGTACCCGCAGCAACGGTCGGAACGCCGGCTGTCCGGGAATCCAGAATATCCTGGTACTAAAACGGTGGGGTGAAGTCGTGAACAGCGCAAATCGCCGCTATAATGTCAGGTGATGATTTGGCCGGGAAACGCCCGGCCCTGTTGGAGTTTGGAGGAGATGATGAGAAATCTTGCATTCGTCGTTTTATTGGGCGCCGTCGGCGCCGCTCACGCAGTGGTCGTACCCAACTACACGGCCGGAACCGAAGGAGACGGTACGTTCTCTCTGACGTCCACGGGGAGTACCGGGCGAACGTTCCAGTTGACGATGGCCGCCAACCAATTGACCGGCCTCAATGGATTGACCCTGCTCGGTATCTGCTTCCGACTGAACGGTGCCGCCGCAGCGGCGTGGCCACCGGCAAACGTTACGTACGCGGACTGGGACATCTTCCTCGGCCCCGGCGTCGCTCCGAGCGCGATGTCGAACACTTTCGCGAGCAACTTCACCGCCACCCCAACGCAGGTTCGGAATGGCCCCTTGGCGTTCACGGCAGGCTCCTTCACGGCAGGGAGTTCTCCGAACGCATTCGGCCCCGCAATCAGCTTTGATTCTGGTTATCTCTATAGTGGCGGAGATCTGACCCTCGAAATGCGGTTCAGTGCGCAGGTTGGCAGCACCACGCAATCGCCATTCGACGCCGTTACCGCTTCCGGCGGCCCCGCCAACGGCTGGGGCGTCGACTTCGCTGGTCGCTGGACCGGGAACGCAGCGGGCACTAGCGGCGGTAACGCCAATTTCTTGGTAACGTCCTTCCACGCGGTTCCGGAGCCCGGAACGCTGGCCGCCCTCGGCATTGGCGCGCTTGCTCTGGTGCGGCGACGCCGCCGCTAGTCACTAGCGATACTTGCAGGCCCTCTCGTCGAGAGGGCCTGCTTGCTTTTTTAGATAACGCACGTCTACACTTTTGTCGAGGTGAATGATTCATGCGATTACAGGATTACATGATCGACGTGACCCGGCAGGCGGCCAAGGAGGCGTTCCAATACGCCCGCGCCGTTCCGGCGGACAAGATGGATTGGAAGCCCCTCGATACCGGTCGTTCGGTCCTCGACCAATGCCGCGAACTGGCGATGTGCCCGACTTGGGCGCTCGACATCATCTCCAACAAGGAGCAGCCCGAATGGAACGAGGCGACGATGGAGGCAATCAAGAAGGAGCAGGAGCAGTGGAAGACAGTCGACGACTGTGAGGCAGAGTGCAACCGCCGCCTCGAGCAGTACTTCCAGTACCTTCGCGAGATGCCGGATTCCAGGCTATCCGAGACGAAATGGCTGCCCTACGACGGCGGCAGGGATTTTGCGATGCCCGAGATGATGGACTACCCGCGGTGGAACTTCAACTATCACCTCGGCCAGATCTCCTATATTCAGACCCTCTACGGCGACAAGGAGATGCACTAGGCGACAGGTTCGCGCCGGTAGCCGACCATCTGCAAAAAGGCCTGTTCGAGGGTCGGCTCCCCGGTGGCGGCGAGCAAGTCGCTCACCGATCCACGCCCACATATCCGTCCGTGGTGGATGATCGCGATCTCGTCGCAGAGCCTCTCGGCCTCGGTCATGATGTGGGTGCTGAAAACCACGGTCTTGCCCTGAATCCTTGCTTCTTCGATGAACTCCATGATCGTCTGGCTCGTGACGACGTCTAGACCGACGGTGGGCTCGTCGAAGAAGAGCACGGGCGGATCATGGAGGATTGTGCGCGCGATCGAGACCCTTTGCTTCTGGCCGGTCGAAAGCTTGTCGCACAGCCGATCACCGAATTCCTCGAGACCGAGTTTGCGCCACGCGAAGTCGATTCGCTCTTTCAGCCGCGCGCCGCTCAGGCCATAGAGGCCGGCGAAGTACTGCAATACTTCGCGACCGGTGAGGCGACCATAGAGGGCGGTGCTCGTGCTCAGAAATCCGATCGAGGCCCGGACCTTCTCGGGTTGCTGGGAGACGTCGAAGCCGGCGACCTCCGCGCTACCCGCTGTGGCCCGTACGACGGTCGAAAGGATGCGCAGCACCGTCGTCTTGCCGGCTCCATTAACGCCCAGCAGGCCGAAGATACGACCCGGCTGCGCCTCGATGTCGACCCCATCGACCGCTCGGACCTCTCCGCGCTTCGAATCGGGGAAGACCTTGACCAGGCCTTGAGTTCTGACCACGACGCCGATTATGCTCTTCTGGAGTCTCTCGCGGCCTCGATCGCGTTTGACAGGAAGGCCCGCATGAAGTAGAATGGGCCCAACCTCTTCTTGGAGACCCTATGGCCCTAAAGATTCTTGTTTGCGACGACGAGCGACATATCGTGCGACTGATTCAAGTCAACCTGGAAAAGCAGGGGTACCAGGTCGTCACCGCATTCGACGGGAAAGAGGGGCTCGAAAAGGTGAAGTCCGAGAAGCCGGACCTCCTCGTCCTCGACGTCATGATGCCGTACATGGACGGGTTCGAAGTGCTCAAGTCTCTGCGCAAGGAGCCCGAAACTCAGGACCTGCCCGTCATCATGCTCACCGCGAAGGCCCAGGACAAGGACGTGTTCGAGGGTTATCACTACGGGGCCGACATGTACCTGACCAAGCCCTTCAACCCGATGGAACTCGTGACCTTCGTCAAGCGCATCGCACAAGGCAAGGGCGGCGACACGAGCGGCCCGAAGCGCTACGAAGTCTAGCCTGGGGCCCATCCGCCGTAGGCTTCCGGGCCCCGTCTCAGGAGTTAGCCGAGCAGACAGAAAGCGAGGTCTTCCTTTTTGCCGTCGCATGGGTCGATGAGCGGTGAACTCCATCCCCCTGCATCATGCCATCCGGCGTCACAACCCTTGATCGGCCGAGCAGCCGACCACTGGAAGTCGACGGAGCCGATCTGAACCGAGTCGGCGTCCGACTCGGCGACGCGGAACCAGTAGTGCCCCGCCGGAACGTTGATCGGGGCCGCGAGGCTCGCGGTGAATCGGTAGACGACCTTGCCGGTGCAGTCCACGGCAGCCGCAACCGCCTGCGGCGTCAGGCACCGCTGGAAGAGGATCTTCCCAGGCCGACAGCCGCCTTCCTCATAGATGGCGATGTAGTACACGCGATTCAACTGCTGGATGCTGCTGACCGTGCCCCACCATCGGAAGTGGCGGACGGCATAGTTGTCTTGGAACCGGAAGTCGTCCGCGGCGGCCCGAGGCATCGGGAACGGATTGGTGCAGCTAATGACAGTGCTGACGTGCGAACCGAGGGGCTGATCGTAAAGTTGACGATACTGGGCTTGGGCGGCGGCGGCGAGAGCCAGTCCGGCTACGACGAGAGTGTGGGTGATTGTACGCATTTCCTTGTTTCTCCTTTGGGCCGGTCTTTGTGCCGGCCACGGGAGGCGAGAACGCGCGTCCCGCCGAGCCGTTCGGCAGGATAGGAACAAGGACCCAGGCGCCTAGTGCGGGAGCGGCAGCCCGAAAGCAGCCAGCCATTCGCGCTGCTTTCTTATCCGCTCCAAGGGGTCGGCGGGCAGGTTGAAGGGCCGGCCACGGGCGTCGATCATGATGCCCACCAGCCCGCCCTCGAGTCTCATACTCCCCGACTTGCCCTTACCGAATCCGGCGTCGAAGTTCTTCGTCGGCTCGATCTCCAAGTCCAAAAACTCGCCACGCCCGAGCGGGATCACCTTCAGCTCGCCGAAGTTCACCGTCTCGTTCACGCCCGATCCGCGGACCGTCACCACGGGTTCACCGGGCTTGCCCACGCCGACCGGCGAGATGTTGTGGCCGCATTTGACGATGCAGTCGTATTCGAAGACCTGTCGCGCGGCCTCGTAGAAGTGCTCGCTGAGCACGCCGAGGTGGGGCATCATGAAGATCGAGTCGACGGTGATCATGGTGATGCCCTCCGGCTGGTAGGCGTCGAGCATCATGAGGGCCGATTGGGCGCGGTCGGGCGCATGGGAGAGCACGCCGCCCGAGCCGATGATCATGTTCAGATCCATCATCTTGATCAGCGTCTGGCCGCTCGACTGCTGGTCGAAGATCTGGCCGATGTCGCGCTGTTGCTGAGAGCCGGTAAGAGAGCGCGCGAGCGACTTGTGGTGATCGAAGGCCAGCCGGAGCGCCTCTCGGGCGACCGCGTGCTCCATCAGCAGGTCCTCGTAGGAGTGGGGGATCGTCGTGGGGCGGATCATCTTGTTGCGCAGCCGGTTCCGCACCTCGTAGGGATCGATCTGAAGGGGCAGCCACCGCGCGATGTTCTCGATCCCCGCCTCCTTGAGGACGTTGCAGATCGAGTACGACATCCCCAAGTTGGCCGATACGGTGCGGTTGTAGATTCCGCCGAAAACGGAGAAGACGTCCGTCGTCGCGCCCCCGATGTCCACGCCGAGGATGTTGATCTTCTCCTGGTCCGCGTAGGCTTTCATCAGCTTGCCGACCGCGTTCGGCGTGGCCATGACCTCCTCGCTCGTCCAGTCGAGCAGCTTCGAGTAGCCGGGCGCTTGCTGCATCACGTGCTCGAGGAACATCTCGTGGATCTCGTCGCGCGCCGGATCGAGGTTCTCCTTGTCAAGGCTGGGCCGGATATTGTCCACGATCTTCAAGGCGATCGACTCGCCCAAGACCGAGCCCACGTCCTCGCGGGCGTCGCGATTCCCGGCGAAGATCACCGGCAGTTTCATGTCGCCGAAGCGCGGTTTCGGGTCGGCGCGGCGGATCACCTCCGCCATGTCCACCAGGTGCGACTTGGTGCCGCCGTCGGTCCCGCCCGACATGAGGATAATGTCCGGGCGGAGCTGCCGCAGCCGCTCCACCTTTTGGAACTCCTTGCGTCCGTCGTCGATCGCCAGCGTGTCCATCAGGATCGCCCCGGCGCCGAGGGCGGCTCGCTCGGCGGACTCGGCGGACATCGCCTTCACGACCCCCGCCACCATCATCTGCAGGCCGCCGCCGGCAGACGACGTCGAGACGTACAGATCGGCGGCGGAAAGGGGATCGGGGCGTTGGCCCTCCTCCTTCCCTTCCTTCTGCAGCCGCCAGACGTGACCGTCTTCGAGCAGCTTGCGCCGGCCGGGCGAGAAGCCTTCGGGCACCGTTTCCTCGGTGATCTCCTCGAGCTCGGTGATCGAGTTGACGACCCCGACGGTCACATCCTCGAACGGCCGCTCGACGGTGGTCGGCGCCTCACCGCGCGCGACGAGCCGGTACTCGCCGCCGGGATTGCGCTCGATCAAAATCGCCTTCGTCGTCGTCGATCCGCAGTCGGTCGCCACGATCCTCAGGATGTCGCTGGACATAGAGCCAAATTATGGGTCGGGCGGGCTCGCTTCCGCTTGGCGCATGGCCCGCCCCGGCCCCTAGGCTCAGGGAAAGCTTCCGGAGGGCTGGGCAATGGCTCCCCCTCGTCCCCGACGAGGGGGACCTTCGCCGCGAAGCGCGCGAAGAGGGGGAGTAATCCGAATCCCTCTCGTCCCCCGACGAGGGGGAGTAATAGTCCACCCCTTCGTGGGGATCGGCGGATGTCAAACCGACATTCATTACTCCCCCTCAGGCACGGGCTTCGCCCGGCCAGTTTCCCCCTCGTTCGCACGAGGGGGAGTAATCCGAATCCCCCTCGTTTGCAGGAGGGGGAGCCCGGGTGCCCGGCGAAACCTTTGTTACAATGAAAGTCGAGGCTATGAAGCAGCTCCTCTCATTGGTCCTCGCGATCGCCGCCGTGCCCGCGATGGCGATCTTCCCCGACAACCCCGAACCCGGCTTCGGGGCGGTGGGGCGGCTTCTGCTGAACCAGGGCGGGCAGTGGGTGGTCAACGGGAGCGCGGTCGCCATCACCCCGACCCACGTCCTTACCGTCTGGCACGTGAACAACTCGACGCACTTCGAGTCGGTCACGGGGCAGATCATTCCAGTGACGAGCCGGTACCTCCATCCGGTCGCCGACCTGGCGATCCTCAAGCTGGCGAGCCCGGTGGCCCAGACCGCGCCGGTCTACTTCGGCCCCCTCTCGACCCTGCTGGGGCAGCCCTGCAAGCTGGTGGGCTACGGGATGACCGGGATCGCGAGGACGCTGGGCTGGGAGATTCAGGACGGAACCCAGGGCGTGCGGCGCTCGGCGAACAACGTGATCGACTGGTTCGAGAACGTGACCCTGGACTTCGGTGGTGGACGGTTCAAGACGACGGACTACCTGGTGTGCGACATCGACAACCCGAACGGCCTCTCGAACGGCTCGCTCGGCGGCCCGGCGGTGGCCGGCGAGGGCGGAATCGCGGCGTGGGACTCCGGCGGCCCGATGCTGGTCTTCAAGGACCGGATGTGGCGCGTCGCGGCGCTGCACGGGTTCGTCGATGTCCTGCCGGGCTCGGGCGTGCAGGAGCCGTTCCACTACGGCGGCCTGGCCTACAGCGGATACCTGACTCCCTACAAAAGCTGGATACAAATGGTGACGTTCGGGCTGAAGGGACCGAACTAAGTTACAATCCCTCTCATGCCCAAGCGAATCGACCGCCGTGACTTCCTCAAGACCGCCGGAGCGGCCGGCCTCGGCCTGGCGACCGCCGGGATTCTGCCGACGACGGCCTCGGCGCAGGAACGCAAGCCCTCCGGCGGCCAGTCGATGCTCGACTACGCGGCCCCCCGCATGGAGAAGGTCCGGTTCGGCGTCATCGGGGTCGGAGCGCGCGGAAGCGGGCATGTCAGCCAACTGCTGCTCCTGGAAGGCGTCGAGATCCCGGCGATCGCCGACAACCACGTGCCGACGGCGAACAACATCCTGGGCACGTTCAAGACGCGCAACGCCCCCGCACCGACGCTTTACACGAACGGCGATACCGACTACAAGCGGATGCTCGCCCGCGACGACATCGACGCCGTCCTGATCGCGACCCCTTGGTCCTGGCACGCCCGGATGGCCGTGGACGCGATGAACGCCGGCAAGCACGTGTTCCTCGAAGTGCCCGCCGCGATCACGACCGAGGAATGCTGGCAGCTCGTCGATACCTCCGAGAAGACTCGCCGGCACTGCATGATGATGGAGAACGTCTGCTACGGCCGCGAGGAACTGATGGTGCTCAACATGTGCCGGCTCGGCGTCTTCGGCGAACTCCTGCACGGCGAGGCGGCGTACATCCACGACCTGCGCGGCCAGATGCACGAGATCGAGCACGGCACCGGCTCGTGGCGGACCCTCGAATACACGAAGCGGAACGGCAACCTCTATCCCACCCACGGCCTCGGCCCGGTCTGCCAGTACATGAACATCAACCGTGGCGACCGGCTGGATTACCTTTCCTCGGTGAGCTCACCCAGCCGCGTGCGGGCGATCTACGCGCGACAGAAGTTCCCCGAAGGCCATGCACGGCGGAACCTCAAGTTCGTCTGCGGCGACATCAACACGACGATCGTCAAGACGGTGCGCGGGAAGTCGATCATGATCCAATGGGACGAGCAGCTGCCGCGCCCCTACAACCGCCTCAACCTAATCCAAGGTACCCGCGGCGTGTGGGGCGGCTTCCCGGACCGCGTCGTTATCGAGGGCGAAACCAAATCCACCGACTCCTGGACCCAGCGCGACGACCTCGCGCCGATCTACGAGAAGTACGACCACCCTCTCTGGAAGCGGATGGGAGAGGAGGCCAAGCGCAACGGCGGGCACGGCGGCATGGACTTCATCATGCTCTGGCGGCTCGTCTACTGTCTGCGCAACGGCCTGCCCTTGGACCAGGATGTCTACGACGCTGCCGCTTGGTCGGTGATCACGCCTCTCTCGGAGTGGTCGGTCGCGAACCGCTCGCAGTCGATCGACGTGCCGGACTTCACCCGCGGCAAGTGGCGGAACGCCAAGCCGCTCGAGATCGTGACTTAGGACTCCGACAGGTCTTCGAGTGTGACTTTCGCCGACCGGGTCTCGCCGCGCGACCAGAACTTGACCTCGACGACCTCGCCCGGCCGCCGATCGAGCATCGTCAGCTGAAAGTCCATCGGCTCCTTGATGGTCTTGCCGTCGATCGCGAGAATCACGTCGAACCTTCCGATGCCCGCCCGTTCTGCCGGGCTTCCTCGGCGCGAGCTCTGGATGAGAAGGCCGGCGGACGGAGGAGCCGCCCCCACGATGCTCTGCAGCTCTGCCCGGGCTCGCGGGTTCTCGAGCAGGCCCGCGCGCCGGTCGGTCTCGATGCCGAGCCACCCGTAACGCACTCGCCCATGCTTGAGGATCTCGTCGACGATCCGCTTGGCGCGGTCGATGGGAATGGCGAACCCGATGCCGATCGAGCCACCGCTGTTGCTCGCGATGGCGCTGTTGATGCCGACGAGTTCACCCTGGGCATTGGCCAAGGCTCCGCCGGAGTTCCCCTGGTTGATCGCCGCGTCGGTCTGGATTGCGTCGACGAGGATCGATGCTTCGGTCGGGAGGGTGCGCCCGAGGCTGCTCACGACGCCGACGCTGACGGTGTTCTCATATCCGAGCGGGTTGCCTACGGCGATGACCCACTCGCCGATTTCCAGCTTGGAACTCTGGCCTACGAGAGCAGGAGTGAGATTTCCACCCTCTACCTTGAGCACCGCGAGGTCCGATCGGGAATCCGATCCGACGATCTTCGCGGCAAGGCTCTTGCCGTTGGAAAAGTGGACCCGCACCTCGGTGGCCCCCTCGACGACGTGGGCGTTGGTCACGATGTGGCCGTCGCGGGAGATAACGACGCCGGAACCCTTCCCTTTCTGGGCAAACGTGTCACCGAACCAGGTTTGGCGCTGGGTGATCGTGTCGACGGCGACGACCGCCGGCATGATCCGCTTGGCAGCCTCCCGAAAGTCGACCGGCGCCGGCAAGGCCTCGAGCGAGACGATCCTGACGCTGCCATCCCTTTCTCGCGCGAAGAAATCGGAAGCGGGGCCACCTTGTCTGGCGGTTTGGATCCAGCTGTTCAACTGGAGGGCAGCAAGGGCCCCGATGAATCCGGCAACGGCGATGATCACGAACTTCTTCATAGGCTTCCTACTGGGTGCTCACTATGAGAATACAGGCTCGGAACGCCGACCGTTCCCGCGGTCCTTCGCGCTATCGCAAGAAACCCTCGCGGACGCCGCCGTCGACGGGGAGGGTTGCTCCGGTCGTTCGCGAGCTGGCCGACCCGGCAAGCCAGCAGACGGCTTCGGCACAATCGTCCGCGCGGACGTCGAGGCCCAGGAGCGTGCGCTTTCGGTAGTGTTCCTGAAGTTGGTCCGGTTCGATGCCGAGCATCGCAGCGGTCTCCGCACGCCATCGATCGTTCCAGATGCCGGACCCCTCGAGCACGGCGTCCGGGTTGATCGCGTTGCATCGGATGCCGTGACGGGCAAGGTCCGCGGCCGTGCACCGCATGAGGTGGAGTTCGAATGCCTTGGCGGCCGAGTAGACCGCAGCGTTCTGCCCGGCCGCGACCCCGTTCTTCGAAGCCACGACCACGATCGAACCGCCGGTTCCCTGCTCGATCATGATTCGGCTGGCCTGGCGCATCGCGGAGAAGTAAGCCCGCATCAGAAGGGCCGCCTGGAAGTCGTAGTCAGAGTCGGATGTCTCGGCAACCGTGCCCCGGCGAGCATTGCCCGCGCAGGCAACCAAGATGTCGACGCCACCGAAGGTGAACACCGCCTCATCGAAGGCCGCCGTCATAGCCGCCTCGTCGGTGACGTCGCACCGAACACCCCGTACCTCGAGGTCGCTGCCAGCCGCTTTGTTAGCCTCTCGAACCGCATCTCCCAGCCGCTCCTCGTCGATGTCGAGCAAGACGACGCACGCTCCACGTTCGGCCAGGCGAAGGGCCGTCGCCCGGCCAATGCCCTGGGCGCCGCCCGTAATGACCGCGACTTGCCCGGCAAACTCGCGGTCGGCTGGCAACCGTCGTAATTTCGCTTCCTCGAGGGCCCAGTACTCGATGTCGAACGCCTCTTGCTCGGGCAGGGCGACGTACCGCGAGAGGGTTTCCGCACCGCGCATCACTTCGATCGCGTTGCGATAGAACTGGCCGGTAACAAGCGCCTCTTTCGGGTTCTTCCCCAGCGAAACCATGCCCCATCCGGGAATGAGGACCACGCTGGGGTTGGGGTTCCGCATCGGCGGCGAGTCGGGCCGCCGGCACCGATCGTAGTAGGCAGCGTATTCCTGCCGGAACCCCGCGAGCGCGCTGTCCAGTTGCGCGGGATCAGCCAAGAAAAGAGGCCGAATCTTGGTGCGGAGGAAGTGGTCGGGGCAGCTGGTCCCCAGCCATGCCAGGGGCTCGGCCTTCTCGCGGGCGAGGAAATCGAGAACAACCTCCGATCGATCGACTTGTGCCACCAGACGACGCCCCCCGTACGCCGCCGCTCCTCGAAGCCGGGGGAGGAATTCGCGCCATTCGGCATTAGCGGACCGCTCGCGAACGACTGGTCCGAAGGCCTGCGCCGAACCGATTCGCTCAAGGTGCTCGGCGGCCCGGTTGATCAAGCGCAGGGTCAGTTCGTAGCACTCCTGCCAATCGTCGGCCCAGCAGATGAAACCGTGGGAGGCCATCAACGCGCCTTTGGTCCCGGGCTTCTCCTCGATCAGGTCCCGGAGCATGAGACCCAAATCGAAGCCTGGCCGCTTCCAGGGAAGGAACCCCATCTGGCCCTCCCACACTTCCTCGCAGAGCCTTTGTGCGCCTTCAGCTGCCGCTACGGCAATGACGGCGTCGCTGTGCATGTGTGAGACAGCGGCGGCCGGCACGAATGCATGCAGCGGTGTGTCGATGCTGCACGGTGTTGGGTTCAAGCCGAAGACGCAATGCGGGTAGAGGCCGACCGCGGCATCCTCGTCCAGCCCCGCTTGGCGAAGCTTCTCTTCGAGACTGAGGACTCGGTCCAAGTCCAGGCTGGCGAACCCTGCCCGAGTCGCGGTACCGAGGTCGCCACCGGAGCCCTTGACCCAGAGAACCCGGGTCGGGCGGCCGTCGATGGGATCGGGCATCTCGGTCTTGACGCTAGTGTTGCCGCCACCGAAGTTCGTAATGCGGGGATCGGAGCCGAGCAGGTTCGACGCATAGACGAGGCGATCGACCACATCCTGGGGGGCCGCCGCGCTCCAGAGCGAGGGAATCGGCTCGGCGGGCATGGGCAGATTCTACCGCCGGTACACTGGCGTCGTGAGGTTCGACGTTGTCGTGGTGGGGGCCGGGCATGCCGGGGCCGAAGCGGCCCTCGCCTGCGCGCGCATGGGCCTCGCTACGGCATGTATCACCCTTCGGCTGGACAGAATCGGGCATCTTCCCTGCAACTGCTCGATCGGCGGTCCTGCCAAGGGCCACATCGCGCGGGAGGTCGATGCGCTCGGAGGCCAGATGGGGGTCGTGACCGATCGTGCGCTCACCCACATCCGGCGAGTGGGTACCGGAAAGGGCCCAGCGGTCCAGACCATCCGCGCCCACGTCTGCAAGTCGCTTTACCCCGCCCTGATGCGCCGTGCACTAGAAGAGCAGCCGGGGCTGGCGCTGATCCAGGCACAGGTCGAAACCGTTCTTGCCCGTAGCGGCGCGGTATGCGGTGTCCGACTGGCGGGGGGCACAGACATCGAGTGCCGAGCCGTCGTCCTGACCACCGGCACCTTCCTCAATGGTCTGTGCCACGAAGGGCAGCGCCAGACGGTGGCCGCTCGGGAGGGGGACGAAGCGGTAGGCGGCTTGTCCGCATTCCTGCGCGATCTCGGCGTCACGATCCGACGCTTCAAGACAGGAACGACTCCACGGCTCGCGTTCTCGAGCATCGACTTCGCGCGGACAGAGCCGATGCCCAGCGAACCCGACGCCGGACCGCTCAGTTTTCTCTCCGAGCGGATTCGACCCGAGCGCGAGTTGCTTCCAGCATGGAAGACCCAAACCACGATAGAGACCCACGCTCGCCTTCGAGCCAACCTTGAGCGCAGCGCGATGTACTCCGGCGCGATCGAGGGCGTGGGGCCGCGCTACTGCCCCAGCATCGAGGACAAGGTCGTCCACTTCGCGGAAAGGGATTCCCACCCCATTTTTCTCGAGAAGGAAGAGTGGGACGGTGAGTCGGTCTATGTCCAGGGCTTCTCATCCTCTATGCCCGCGGATGTGCAACTGCAGGCGATTCGCACCATACCTGGCCTCGAAGAGGCCGAGATGCTGCGTCCAGGCTACGCGGTGGAGTACGACATGGCCGATCCGCTTCAACTGCGACCCACGCTGGAATCCAAACTGCTCGCGGGCCTGTACCTGGCAGGTCAAATCAACGGGACGAGCGGCTACGAGGAAGCGGCGGGACAAGGGATCGTCGCCGGTGTCAACGCCGCACGCCAGGCGATGGGACGGCAAGACGTCCTCTTCCCCCGCGACGGCAGCTTCATCGGAGTGATGATCGACGATCTCGTGACCAAAGGGGTCGACGACCCCTATCGGATGCTCACGGCACGCGCCGAGCATCGGCTGCTGCTTCGCCACGACAACGCAGACCAGCGCCTCACCCCTCTCGCCGTCGAACTCGGCCTCGCGTGCTCGAACCGAAGGAAACGGCTCGAAGCGAAGGTCGATCGCATCGAACGCGGCGAACATCTCCTCCGAACGACCTACCTCACCTCGCAGTCGAACGCCGTTCTTAGTGCGGGGGGTCACGCCCCGATCTCGAATCGGCTTTCGCTCTTCGACCTGCTCCGCCGCCCCGGAGTCGACTGGGTCGACATCGCTCAGTGGTGCGACGATCCCGCTCTCCATGACATCCCGCCTGAAGTCAGCGAACAGTTGGAGATCACCGCCCTGTACGAGGGTTACATCGATATTCAGCGGCGCGCCGCTGATCAGGCCCGGCGGCTCGATGAGATGCGCCTCCCCGGTGACCTCGACTACTCGTGCCTCGGCGGCCTGAGCAATGAAACGAAGGAGAAGCTCGGACGCATCCGACCCGGAACGGTGGGCCAAGCCTCGCGCGTGCCCGGCGTCCGGCCCAGCGACATCGCACTCCTGATCGGACATGTCCGTCGGCGCTCGGTTCTCACCGAAAGCCGTACGGGGAGCGAATAGCAGCTCGTCGAACCAACGGGAGGCTCTACTACCTTGGGAGGGTCAAAAGCGCGGTCAAGCCCGCGCACTCCATAGGGGTCGGGCGCCCGCTTGATTCGTGCACGGCCAGGTATGATCGAAGCGTGGTCGGGGGCGTGGAAACGATCGGATTCTCGGAGCTGAAACAGGGGATGCGAGGACGGGTCGTCAGCGTCGATCCCCATGCTCCTGCGCTGCTCCGGCTCCAGGAAATGGGGCTGACCGAAGGCGCGGAATTCCTCGTCGACAAGGTCGCTCCCCTGGGGGACCCGGTCGAGATCTTTCTGCGCGGCTACCGCCTGTGCCTTCGGAAGCACGAAGCGGTCGGCATCCTTGTCGAAGTAATCAAGTGATCGCCACCGACACCCGGCTCGTCGCCCTCGTCGGCAACCCGAACGCCGGCAAGACCTCCCTCTTCAATGCCCTGACCGGCGCAAGTCAACGCGTCGGCAACTACCCCGGCGTCACCGTCGAGAAAGTCACCGGCCACGTTCGATTCGAAGGCAAAGAGTTCGACGTCATCGACGTGCCCGGGCTCTATAGCCTTCAGCCCCAGTCGGCGGACGAGGAGGTCGCGGCCGGGGTCGTTCATGGCGAACCGGGCCTCTCACAAAAGCCCGACCTGCTCGTTTGCGTTCTGGATGCCACGAACCTTGAGCGCAACCTCTTTTTCTTCAGTCAGCTGGCGGAGGCCGGGCATCCGATTGTCGTCGCGCTGACCATGACCGACCTCCTCGCCAAGCACGGCACGCCGATCGACCAGGCCAGGCTGTCCCGACTGTTGGGGGTGGACGTCATTCCTGTCGTCGCCCACAAGGGAACCGGCATCAAAGAGTTGGAGCGGGCCATCCTCGACAACCTCGAGCATCCGATGGTACCGGCATTCGACGTGGGCCTGAAGCCGGAACTCGACGCCCAGGTCGACGCGATCGCCGAAAGGCTCGCCCGCGACGCCTTCGACGTCGAACGATCCACCATCCGCGATTCCCTCAGCGGTGAATCGACTGAGTTGGACGAGCGTCTCGCCCCGTTCCCCGAACTGAGCGAGGCCCTCGAAGAGGCACGTTCGTCGCTGGCGAGCGTCCCCGACAAGGGCTGCACCGATCCGGCCAGCCGATACAATTGGGCCGCCAGAATCCGACGCCAGGTCCTGCCCGACGCGAGCCTGAAGCGTATTCGAACCTCGGACCGGATCGACGCCCTCCTCATCAACCGCTTTACCGGCATGATCGTCTTCGCCGCAGTCATGTTCGTGGTCTTCCAGAGCATCTACACGCTTGCCGGACCGCTCATGGACGGCATCGGCGCGGGTTTCGAATGGCTCGGCGATCTCATCCGCCCGTGGCTTTCGGGCGTTCCCGTGCTCGAGTCGCTCGTGATCGACGGCCTCCTGACCGGCGTCGGCTCGGTGCTCACCTTCCTCCCCCAGATCATCATTCTGTTCCTCTTTATCGCCATCCTCGAAGGCACGGGCTACCTAGCTCGCGCGGCGTTCCTCATGGACCGCCTCCTGGGTTGGTGCGGGCTCAATGGACGCGCCTTTATTCCCCTTCTCTCCAGCTTCGCCTGTGCGGTGCCGGGCATCATGGCGGCACGCGTGATGCCCGATCCGAAGAGCCGCCTCGCCACCATCCTCGTTTCGCCTCTCATGAGCTGCAGCGCCAGGCTTCCGGTCTACATCCTCCTCATCGGCGCATTCATTCAGCCTCGATACGGCGCACTGTGGGCGGGCGTCGCGCTGTTCGGGATGCACCTCGTGGGCTTAGCGGTGGCCATTCCTGTGGTGGCCCTTCTTAACCGAGGAGTGCTCAAGGGGCGGCGGCTTCCCTTCGTGCTCGAACTTCCGCCTTACCAGTGGCCGAAATGGCGCGACGTCTTTCTCACGGTCTTCTCCCGTGCCAAGGTGTTCGTGCAAACCGCAGGAACCATCATCGTCGTCCTCTCCCTCGTGATCTGGTTTCTGGGATACTTCCCCCGCTCAGAAGGGGACGAGGAGCGGTACCGCGGCGAGTACACCACGCTGACTTCAGCCACCCGCAAGCACATCGAAGAAGAAAACTACATCCGGCAGCGCCAGATCGAGAACTCGTTCTTGGGCCGAATCGGCAAAGCCATCGAGCCCGCCTTCCTCCCAGCAGGCTTCGATTGGAGGCTCTCCACCACCATCCTCATGGCCTTCCCCGCACGCGAAGTCGTCGTCTCCTCCCTCGGCATCATCTTCAGCCTCGGTGGCGAAGTCGACGAAGCCAACACCGACCTTCGCACCGCTATCCAGGACGCTCGCTGGCCAGACGGACGCCCCCTCATGAACGGCTGGACCGCGGTCGGCTTCATGGTCTTCTTTGCCCTTTGCTGTCAGTGTATGGCGACCCTCGCCGCCGTCAAGCGAGAGACGAACAGCTGGAAGTGGCCGGTGTTTATGTTCACCTACATGACCGGCCTCGCCTACCTCGCCGCCGTCGCCATCCATCAAGTCGGCTTGCTCCTGAGCGGCTGAGCCTGTTTGGGAGGTAGCCGGGGGATGGTTCATGCCCCGCGAGACCGCCTTCCCGCGGCACAAGCCATCCGCGGGCTACCGTGGTGTGTAGTTTCCGCCGAAGGTGATGAGAGGCGAAAAAAGTGCCCCTCCCCTGCGGGGAGAGGCGAGGCCGAGAGATAACACTATGCGAGTTTCAGGGAAGACCTACTCATCGCCGAGCAGACCGAAGTTCATGGAGAGGATCGCGTAGTCGCCGATGTCGACGCCGAGATCGCCGTTCAAGTCGGCGGAGGCGACCCAGTTCCCGCTGCCGGGGCTGCTGCCGAAGGCGCTGGAGAAGATCCCGTAGTCCATGATCGAGACTTCGTTATCCGTGTCCACGTCGCCGTTCTTGAGCGAGAAGTTCACGCCGCTCCAGTTGTTGGTCAAGTTCATGGTGCCGGTCTTCTTGGAGAGCCAGTGCCAGACCTTGGCGACGAGGTAGCGGTTCCCGACCTTGTTGGTCGTGAACGAGTAGGAGCCGTTCGGACCGAGAGTGAGCCACTGAGTTTCGAGGAGCTGGCCGTTGGCAGAGTCGCGAACCTCGATGCTGGCCCAGTATCCGGACGGGTTGGCATCGAAGTCCTGGAGCGTGATCTGGCCGCTGACGGCGATTGAGGGCTTGAGGAGGAAGGCTCGCACCTGTCCGTTCTTCTTGCCGTAGCCGACGATGTAGCCGGTATTGCTGATGTCCATGGCGTGCTCGAGCACCCAGCCAGAGCCAGCCGGGATGCGGGAGTTAAGGTCGCTCATCTGCCAGTTCCCGCCGACGGATTCGTAGATGAAGGCGCGGTGGTTGGCGTTGCCGACCTCGCAGGATCCGACGACTTCGCCGGTGCCGTTAATGCCATAGGCCTGGGCAGAGTCGTCGAGAACGTTGGAACCGGGCAGCAAGCCGAGGTCCTCGTAAGCACCGTTCGCGGTCTTTACGAACGCATTAAATCGCGAAGAGCTCAGCTTGTAGTACCCAGCGACGGTGTTGTTGTCGTTGATCGCTTGGCCGAACGACTCGAGCGGCGGCTCGAAGATGAGCGGGTTCGGGAAACCACCCATATCGATCAGGTTCGCGCCGTTGCTGCGGAACGAACGGTAGTTGTTCTGAGCGTTCTGCCCATACCCGCAGATGTTGGCCTGCGAGTTGATGTCCTGGCCGTAGCACTGCGAGGAACTGCTGCCGGTGAGCGAACCCATGTACTGGGTTCCGCCGGCTTGGGTCCACCGAAAGGCCTGGGGGATCTGGGAGCCGTTCGGCCACCCGCCCTGTCCGTTGGCGTACCCCACGACGGTGCCGAGGTTATTGATCCCGGTGGCAACGCTCTCGAAGGGGTAGGCGTTCGCGAAGTTGGCGATGTTGTGGATGGTTCCGCCAACGGTCCAGCGGAAGGCGCGGTCCACGTTGTAGCCCGCGGAGGCGTACCAGTGATCGCGATAACCGACGACCTGATTGCTGTCGTTGAGGGCGAGAGCGCGGCTGTCGAGGGCCATCTGGCCGGCGCCGACGTCACCGCTGGCGTCGGGAGCGATGGTCTGGAAGACTCCGTTCGACCAGTAGAAGCCCCGGGCGCGGCCCGCACTGTTGTCGGCGATTCCGACGACGTTGCCGAGGTTGTTGACCCCGTAGGCTTTGCAGTAGGTGCCGCCCGAGAGCGTGCCGAGATCGATGATCTGGTAGGTCTGGTAGGAAGCGTTGGCGATCGTGGCGCATGCCGCGGCGAAGGCGAATGCCGCGGTGCGGCCGAGTCTGTTGTTGTCGATTTTGCTTGTCTGCACTTGTTTCCTCCGGCCCGGCGGTCTTGCCGGGTCCGAAGAGGATTTTCGGTCGCAGATGTGGACGTAGCCGTGGACGAAAGGACCGTCCCGAGCGTCGGGGCGGCGGCATTTTCGTCCACGTTTAGAATCGGAAGACTTGATAGGTTGCGCTCAAGGTCAGCCCGCTAAAGCCCACGCCATCGAAGGACGAAATCCAGTCGTAGCGCAGTGACAGACCCAATCGCTTAGAGAACAGGATGCCGACCTCGAAGTTGGTGGTCGGGCCGATCCTCCGCCCGTCGACGCGCCCTCCGGGCACATTGAAGGCATAGTCCAGATAAGCAAGGCCCGCTCTGGCGGCGACATACGGCACCGCATCGCCGAAGCCGAGCGAAATGCTGGCACCGAAGGTGGGTCGCATCATCAGGATCCGGTTGCCGTCGCGATCGCGACCCGTGACGCGGAAGTCCCAGTCCATCTGGAGGCCGTTGCGCTCCTTGATGACCGATGGCGAAATGCCGAAGGAGAACCACGAATCGCCGAACGAGCTCTTCAGCGCGCCATCGGACGGAAAGAAGGCCCCGGCCGAAAGGCCGAGGCCGAACTTCACGTCCTGAGCGGTGGCGACCGTTGCGAGGCCGACGAGACCGGCCAGGATGCATCCTTTCATTGGCACAGTGTACTATCCCGGGCTGGATCTCTTATAGAAGATGAGCCGAGTGAACGGCCAATTCTTCTTGTCGAACTCGGTCGCCGTCATCTCGCTGCCCTTGAGTTGCAGAACCATCGGCGTTTCGCCCGGCCATTCGATCATCGCCATGCCGCCGGCTTGCTTCCACTTTCCTTTGCGCTCTTCCGCCTTGCCGTTGGCGGCCATGACCTTGACCAGGCAGTCGCCGGTCGGATTCATGTCGAGCATGTACATCACCCAGTCCTCCCCGACACCACGGGAGGCCTTATACTGCCCGACGTAGTCGTTGTCGGCACTGGTCGTCGGCTCCTTGACCGTCGACCCCGTCGCGTGGGGCTGGTTCTTCTCGGGGGCCGACTTGAGGGGCTCGTCGGGGCCTTTGGCGTTCGGCTCGTTCGTCGTCGAACCCTTCTCGGCGGTGTTGTCCGGCTCGCCGGTGGTCGGCTTCGTGCTCCCGGTCGTCGCGATGGGATTCGTCGTATCGTTCCCCGTGCCGGCCGTTTCGTCGGTCTTCGAACAGGCGACGAGGACGAACGCAATCAGTAGGAGGAACGCGATCAGGCGCTTCACTTCTATCGCCCTCTTTTGCCCGAATAGGGCTTCGTCGTCATCGACTGCGAGAGGCCGTGCGAGTGCTTGATCTTCCAGCCGGCGGTCGTCTTGATCCAAGTATCGCGGCTAAGCATGTTCATCGTTACCAACTGCCGCTTACCGCCCATCTGGCCGATGAACTGGCCGTTCATCCGAACCGTCACCTGGCAGGTCTGTCCATGGATCGCGACGCCAGTGATTGCGAGGTCGGCGCGCCGCACCTTCTCGACCATCCTGCCCATTTGGATGACGTTCTCGACTTCCATGTACAGATCACCACGCAGTCCACCGTAGTTGGACGTGAAGTCCGGTGTCGAGTAGTCGTAGACCAGGTTCCGGAGGGCGACTGGACTGTTCCAACGAAACGCGTTCTGGAACTTGGCGTAGGCTTCGGCGATCTCCTTCGGCGTGCCATGCCGATCGGCGCTCGCCGCAGAAAACAGGGCGCAAGTGGCTAGCAGCACGGCCAGGGGCTTTAGATTCCTTCTCATAAGTTTCTCCTTGACTGTCCCTCGCGCATCCGCGCGATGCCAAGGATTATGACGCGGCGGCGCCCCGACAAGGAGAAGGGATGCGACGAATAACTCGTCGCATCCCCAGTGTCCGCTCGTATTGAGAGACTACGAGCGGGCTCGGCGTCGGCGCAGAAGCGCCAGTCCGCCAAGGCCGAGTACCGCCATGGTGCCGGGCTCGGGCACGTTGCGGAAGTAAGCCGTGTTGCCGCCACCGGGAAAGTTGCCGTCGACGCGGATGTGGTACCCGAAGTCCTCGACGGTCCCTGTCAGCGTGGTGTAGTTGAAGACCAGCGAGCTGTTGAGAATGCCGCTGTTCGGGTTAGTCTTCCAACCCGCGATGCCACCGACTCCAGAGAAGTTCGTGTCCCAGTTCCAGCCGTTCTGGTTCACGCCGGTCGCACCCATGTCGTCATCGTCGTCCAGCGCCCAGACGCCGAAGACTTCCGTCACGTTGTAGGTGTTGCTGTTCCAGAGGATGGTCGGTGCCGCGCCGACGTTCAGCGTAATCTGGTTGCCGACCCGGTTTACCGAGATACCTGTGAGCGCGGCGACGTTGAACGAGCTGATGCTCTGGGCGGATGCGCCGACGCCTAGCGCCAGCCCGAAGGCGGTTAGAAACAGTCTGTTCATATTCCTTTACTCCTGATCGTATAGATTGCTCTCAGAGCGCAATGATACATCAAGACGGCAATGCATTCTTGTTGGTTCATACAATCTTCAGGTATTTTCCTCATACAGGATTCTGCAATACCGGTCCTTCTACTAGGGTGGCAGGGACGACACTCGTCCTGTCATTTCGAACGGAGCGCCATGGGGTGGAGGGATCTCCGCCGCTACGGCGTGTGGCCTAATCCCGAAGGTCCCTCGCTTCGTTACCCGCTGTCCGATGACTGGCCCATAATCCAGGCATGAGCCACACCGCGGAGCCCACCCACGCTCCCGCAGGTGGCACGCTCCGCGCATTTAGGCACCGGGACTTCCGGCTCCTGTGGATCGGAGCGTTCGTCTCGTTCACCGGCAGCTGGGTTCAAAGCGTGGCCCAAGGTTGGCTCGTCTTCGAGTTGACTCGTGACCCCGCAAAACTGGCGCTGGTGACCTTCATCGGCATGGCGCCGGTCTCGATCTTCGGGATGTTCGCCGGCACTCTCGCCGATACGCTCAACCGACGGATGGTGCTGATCGCCGCCCAGACGATCTTTGGCCTCGGCGCGCTCTTCCTTGCCTTTGCCACACTCGGAGGCTTCGTACAGTATTGGCATATTCTTGCGGTTGCAGGGGTATTGGGTCTCGTATCGGCTATAGAAACGCCGACCCGCCAGTCCATCGTTTCGTCTGTAGTTCCCGAGGAAGATCTGGCTTCTGCGGTTCCTCTCAACGCGCTCACGTTCAACACCGCGCGAATGGTTGGACCGGCGATCGGGGGCATCCTCCTCGCCCAGTTCGGGCCGGGGACCTGCTATCTCATTAACGGGCTGAGCTATCTGGCGATGATCGCCTCCGTAGTGGCCCTCCGCGTCGATCTGCGAGCGGTCGGTCGGGAGCCGCAGCCGCTCGGCGATCTCTTGCTGGCGGGTGTTCGCTACACCATGCACGATCAACGGCTGCGGACCCTCTTCCTCATGGAGGCCACGGTTTCTCTCTTCGGCCTGTTCTACATCGCCCTCATGCCAGCCATCGCCAAAGAGATGTTCCACCTGGGTCAAGTCGGGCTCGGCAACGCGATGACCTCGATGGGGGTCGGCGCGGTCATCGGACTGCTCACTGTGGCCCGCCTATCGCACTTGCCGTATAAAGCCACGGTCGTTCGGTGCGCGATGTCGGCGATCGGGGTCGGTCTCGTGGGCCTTTCGTTCGCGCCATCGCCGTGGGTCGCGTTTCCGCTCTTCGCCTTGATCGGCGGGGCGGGCGTGATGCAGTTCAACACGACGAACACCCTGTTCCAGTTGCTTTCGCCACCGGAATTGCGGGGCCGCGTCATCGCAATGCACATTTGGGCTTTGTCCGGGCTGGCGCCCTTCGGTGCGCTGTTCTTCGGGTGGCTGGCTCGGCAAGCCGGCCTGCGCGAGGCCCTCCTCGTGGGAGGCAGTTGCGTCACCGCCGGCGCCGTCCTCGGTTGGATTCATCGGCGCCGGCTTGCAGGTGTATCGTAGTTCCCCAATTATTGGAAGCGAATGTTGTCCACCTCCACGGTGAAGGGGAAGAGCGGTCCGGGTGTCCAGCCTGTCGAATTCCACTCGATGCGGGCAAGCACTCTTCCGGTACCCGGCTCGAAGTAGTTGGGAAAGACGCTGCCTGGGATGAACCGGGCATAGCTAGTCAGTACTTGAGGCAGCTGGACGGGTGCGCTCGGCTGCGCCACTCCGACGTCCCATGAGGCTGTAGTCCAGTCGTAGAGGGCCAGACGCTGATAGGCCGTGCTGCTCAAGGCGCGCGCAGACCACCGCACGCTGAAGCCGCTCGTCGAGTTTGCGGCCGGCGCGATCCCTACGATGGTGACCGAGGCCTTGAACGTCGGATCATTCTGAACGGTGAGCGAGCCGTTGTTGAACTGGGTAAGGAAGGGATGGCCCGTCGATGGACTGTGGTTCTGTACCGCCACGCCAGACAAGAAGCCTCCGCTGTGCGCCACGGTATTGAGCGGGATCAGGTAGACGTCGTCGTAGTAGCAGCCGGTTGCGCCCGCGACAAATGGTAACTCGTACGTTGCCATCGAGAAGCGAGCAGTTTGGCCCGGCGGCATGTTCGCGGGTAGCGCGAGGGATCCCGCAAGGGTCCGCCACGTCGGCGGACTGGTCGCCGGTGCGGCCACCACGGGGATAGAGAAGAGCTTCCCTGCGCCGTTCATGCTGGGAAAGATCGTAACGCCGGCGTGCGAATAGAGTTGCCTCTGCACCCCGTTAGGTCGCCCGCCGGCCTCGAAGACCATCATCATGTTCGGGTAATCGGCAACGAATCCCTGCACGAGCGACCTCCAAGGAGGGAGGTGAACCACCGTCATGCCTTGCGGGGTTCCGAGAACGTTGCCATATCCCAGTTCGGGAGCCCCCCAAGTCATCCAGTTGGTGAGAAAGCCGTACTGCGGATACGGAAAACCTCCGCCGATCGGCACGTGGGACTCGAATCCGCCGTTCTTGAGCGGGTTCTGAGCAGATGCCGGCGTGCTCGCCATCATAGGGACGAGTAAGGAGATCAGGCCGAGGGTGAGTTTCGTGCGTGAGTTCTTCATGTAATTCCGTTTTCTGGATCGCCGGGGCTAGAGGCATGCTCGATCGCTGGCGTCTCACCCATTATGCGTTTCACCCGTGACGGCGTCGTGACGAACCCGACCGGCAGGTCGCAAGACCCAGACCGGTATCCTAGCCCGTAGCCATGCGCCGGCCCATCTTCCTCGACCGCGACGGCGTCATCAACGTCGACATCGTCCCCTACGTTTGCCGGCTCGAAGACTTTCGACTCTTCGACTGGACCGTCGAAGCTCTCACCCTCCTCGATCGCGCGGGATTCGACATCTTCGTGATCTCGAACCAGCAGGGTGTGGCCCTCGGCCTGACTCCGCCAGAAGTGCTCAGCCAGGTCGACGCGGCCATCCAAGACGCGATCGCGCCGTATGGGTTTCAAATCAAGAGCTTCTATTACTGCACCGCTCACGACGGCGAGAGTCATCCTTGGCGAAAGCCTGCGCCCGGCATGATCCTCGCCGCGCGCGACGAATTCGGCCTCGACCTCGAAAGCGCCTTCATGATCGGGGATAAGGACACCGACATGGAATGCGGCATCCGGGCCGGCTGTCGCCCCCTGCTGGTCATGTCCGGGGTCACTCCGCACGGCGGGGAGAAGTGGTTCGCCCACCCTCCGGAGCGCGTCTTCGAATCCCTCCTCGAAGCCGCCGTCTGGGTTACTTCAGGTGCTTGAGGATGAAGTCGAGCCCCTTGTCGAGAGCCTCGCGAAAGGCCTTGCGCTTGGCCGGATCGTCGCCTCCGTCGCTATGTCCCATGCCCTCGATAAAAACCGCGTCGACCGGAATCTTGGCCTGATCGAGCTTCTCCTTCAGGCGTTTGCTTTGCACGATCGGCACGAGTTCGTCCGCCGTCCCGTGAACGATGAAGGTTGGCACACCCTTGGCAATGTAGCTCATCGGGCTGGCTTCCTCCACGTCCTTGGCGGATTCCGATTTCGGCTTGCCGAAGACCGCTTGGTACAAGAAGTCGAAGGTCGCTGGGAAGTCTCGTCCGAGATCGCTCGGACCGAAGATGTCCAGGACCGCCCCCACCTTGCTCGACTCCTTAGGGAAGTGCTCCGGCTTAGGGTCGCGTGTGTCCCTGTAGCCGAGTAACAGCGAGAGGTGCCCTCCCGCGCTCGCTCCACCGGCCGCGACCCGCTTCGGGTCGATCTCGTACTTGCTCGCGTTCGCGCGCAGGTAGCGGACCGCGGTCTGCACGTCGTCGATCATTGCCGGCCACTTCGAGCGAGGAGCGAGCCGATACTGCACCGTCGCCGCCAGGAAGCCCTTGGCCGCCGCGCCCTGACACAGCTCGCTCATATCTTGCCGCTTGCCCCCCATCCATGCCCCACCATGAACTGCGACGAAGACCGGAGAGGGTCCTGACTTGGGCGCGGTCGGGTAGTAAATGTCCATCTTCAGTTCGTCGCTTCCGACCTTCGCGTAAACGACGTCGAGATCCACTTTCGGCGTGGTGAGGAGGAGTAAGGTGGCGATGATCATGCGATTAGTTTATACGCTGCGCCTTTGGAGTGCGCGGGCTCGACCGCGCTTTTCGCCCTTCTCCATCCCGGTAGCCCGCGGATGGCTTGTGCCGCGGGAAGACGACGCGGAGCCGAGGGCGCGAACCATCCCGCGGCTACGCCACTCCGACGCTCACTCCGAGGTCAAGATATCCGGCCCGTCCTTCGTGATCGCCACCGTATGCTCGTAGTGGGCGCTCAGTTTGCCGTCGGCGGTAACCACGGTCCATTTGTCGGCCAGCGTCCGGACCTTGAAGGTGCCTTGGTTCACCATTGGCTCAATGCAGATCGTCATGCCTTCCTTGATCGCCGGACCCTTTCCCGGCTTTCCGAAGTTAGGGACGCTGGGCTCCTCGTGAACGCTCGTGCCGACACCGTGTCCGACGAGGTCCTTCACCACCGAATATCCGTGGCGCTCGACGTAGCGCTGGATCGTGGCGCCGATGTCTCCGATTCGATTGCCGATTCTGGCTTTCGCGATACCCTGCATGAGGCTTTCGCGGGTGACGTTCATCAGGCGCTGGGCCTCCTCGCTCACTCTCCCCACCGCATACGTCCACGCACCGTCCGCCACCCATCCGTTCAGAGTGACCCCGAAGTCGAGATCGACGATGTCGCCTTCCTGCAGCACCCGGTCGTCGGGGATGCCGTGGATCACGACTTCGTTGACAGAAATGCAGGTTGCCGCGGGGTAGTTCCTGTAGTGAAGAAAGCTGGGGATGCCGCCCGCTTCGCGAATGAGCCTCTCGGCAAGGGCGTCAAGCTCGCGCGGCGTTGTTTTGCCGGGGACGATCGACTCTGACACGATTCGTAAAGTCCGCGCGACCACCCGCCCAGCGGCTCGCATCATCTCAATTTCGTGGGGCTTCTTGTAGACGATCATCGGCGGAGGCCCGCGACGATTTGTTCGTACACGTCCTCCGGCGACTTGCTGCCGTCCACCTTCAGGAGTTTGTCCTTGCCGGCGTAGTAGTCGATCACCGGGCTGGTGTTCTCGTGGAAGACACGCAGCCGATCGCGGATCGTCTCTGGCTGGTCGTCGGTGCGGACGAATAGCGGTCCGTTGCACTTATCGCAAAGCCCCTCTCGCTTGGGCGGCTTGCTAGCGCTGTGGTAGATCTCGCCGCACTTCGTGCATCCCATCCGTCCGCTCAGGCGCCCGATCACGACCTCGTCGTCCACTTCGATCGAAACGACCTCGTCGATGTCCATGCCCATGTCGGCCAGCATCTCGTCCAAGGCTTCGGCCTGTTTGACGGTTCGAGGGAAGCCGTCGAGGATGAAGCCGCACTTGCGGACCTCGTCGGTCCGGATACGCTTGGCCATCATCTCGATCGTGACGCCGTTCGGCACCAGTTCGCCGTGGTCGATGTAGCGCTTGGCAAGGCGGCCCAGGTCGGTTTCCGCCTCGATCTCGGAGCGAAAGATCACGCCCGAAGACAGCGGCTTCATACCGAGCCGCTCTTCGAGCATCGCAGCCTGAGTGCCCTTGCCGACACCGGGCGGTCCGATGAGAATGATCCTCATGTAGGTCGCGCAAATTATGCGACGTCGGCGAGCGCTCCCGCTCGATTCGCCGCGGCCAACTCGATCTTCAGGTGCCCATCGGATTCGCCGGTTCGTCATCCCGAGCGAATCCGAGGGATCGTCCCGGGCCAGCACGCCCGGCGAGATGCCTCCGTTCTGCTTCGTTACGGTCGGGAAGACCGCTCCCAGCGGGTGCCACAATGCAGGGTTCATGAGCAACCTGGGCATCACCCCTCGGGCCACCGACTACAGCGAGTGGTGCAACGACCGTGCTCACGACAAAGTTGAAGAGGTCCACTGTAAACTGGTCGAATCCCGGTAAGAGTGTGATACAGTGGTTGCGTGACCGCACTCTTGCTGCTCTGCGCACTGATCGCCCCCCCCCGGGCTTAGCGTCACAGCCTAGTCCGCCAGCGATCTGGATCGAGTGGGACGTGCGGGGGAAGGAGTTGAGTCCGAACATTGAGACGGAGACGCTCCAGGAGGCTCGTTTCGAACTATCCGTGGAGAATGACCCGATGGGAGACTGGAGTCTGACCGGCTACCAATGGTCCTATCGATATCCGCCGCTCCCGGGCCAGTCGATTCCGGCCAATGCGTGCCGGTGCTCGCGCAAGGTCTGAACAACCGCAATGCGACCGGGATCGCGCAGGGACCGGGCATTTTCCGGGCCGAGTGTACGGTGAAGCTATTGAACCCGCAGGGGCAGCCGGTCGATGTGATCGTTTCGGGAACGTGCGCCGTGGTTAGCGGACCGATCAGGATCGAGATCGCCCCTGGGAGCGTCCTTACATGGGAGCACGACGGCAACGACGATACTAAAGCGTGGTTCATCGAGTACTTCGGCTACTCTCACTACGCGTTGCCGATTCCGCCTTCGTACCTCCAGAAGACGCAAGATTGCTTCGTGTCCGTCTTCCCCCAACCCGAGGGCACGGTCGTCACCTGGTTCGGACCCGGAATCGCGAGCCAGGCACCTTAGGAGATCTTGAAATGCTATCGATAATCCTCGCCACGCTCATCGCACAGGAAGGCAGCGAGCAGTATGGAACGTTGCCGCTGCAAACGGAAGGGGTGTGCTATCGCGCGATCGACCTGTACGACTCCGTCGCGATCGTCACTCCGATTCGCCTCGGACCGCTCGTGCGTCGAGAGAGCCCCGAACAGCGGTCCGGCGCGACGACGCAGAAGCTCACGGTCCGCATCGTGCATGCCACGTGGGCGGCGGCCGGAAGCGAAGTGACCTACGTCGCCCGGGTCCATCCCGCTGGTTTGCATCTCCCACCGCCTGATCCGACCATGCGCTACCTGATCGTCGGACGCAAGGCCCGAAATGGGCGTCTCGAGATTCCCGTCGGCAGTTGGAGCGCCGTCGAGCTTCTCTCCTGGTTTGCGGCGGAAGACGACAATGAGCGAGTTGCACTTCTCATGTACCGCACCGAGGCGACGCGGCTGCCGGCCACCGGTTCGCCGTCCGAACGGCTCGCCTTCGCCCTAGCCGAATGCCTAGTCCCCGCTCACGGAAGCGACTTGAGAGACCTGGTCAAGCTCCACGAGAACTCGAGGTACCCCGGCGTTCGCTCCGACGAACGGCCGCTTCCGCCTCTGTACATCGAACCGACCCCCCTCACTCGTCGGATCGCTGAGATCGCGATGACGAAGCCGCTGGTCGAACGGGCTTATGTGCAAGGAATTCTGCTCGTTTGGAGCGTTCTCTATGCCTACCAGCCCTATATGCGAACGTTGTACGCATGCCTTCAAGACCCCGATGCGTTCGTGAACCCACCCGAGAACTATGAGATTCCCACCTACAACATCGGAACCAAGATGCCGCCGGGATACTCCCCGGTCCCACTTTCAGGGGATCGATGCGTCGATGATCTGCTCGCGGCGAGAAACGCCAAGGTCAAGGCACTGCTGGTCTGGAAGTCCTTTGCCGCGCCGAGCGTGGACCAGCAAAGGCGATATGCCCAACTCCTCGATGATCCGAACCGTCGCGTTCGCGCTGGGGTAGTGAGGAGCTTTGCGGGTTGGCGGGGCATGCGTGAGCAAACCGTGACCACGGGCAGGTACGACGACGAGCGTCGGGATTGGACTTATCCGGGGCTCGACGAGAAGGTCGCGTGGTGGAAGCAGTATTGGCGCGAGCATTAGGCTCGACTTGGCCATCGGCCCAGTAGCCCCCGGCCCGCGGGTGCCACAATCCTAGGCTCATGAGCAACCTGGGCATCACCCCTCGGGCCACCGACTACAGCGAGTGGTACAACGACCTCGTCGTCAAGGCCGGACTGGCCGATCATAGCGGCGTGCGCGGGTGCATGGTCATCAAGCCCCACGGCTACGCCATCTGGGAGAACATGCAGCGCGCCCTCGACGACATGTTCAAGGCCACCGGCCACGTCAACGCCTACTTCCCGCTGTTCATCCCCAAGTCCTACCTTAGCCGAGAAGCCGCCCACGTCGAGGGCTTCGCCAAGGAGTGCGCGGTCGTCACCCACTACCGCCTCAAGAACGACCCCGATGGCAAGGGCGTCGTCGTCGATCCCGACTCGAAGCTCGAAGAGGAACTCATCATCCGCCCGACCAGCGAAACCGTTATCTGGAACACCTACGCCAAGTGGATCCAAAGCTACCGCGACCTGCCGCTGCTCATTAATCAGTGGGCCAACGTCGTCCGCTGGGAGATGCGCACACGGCTGTTCCTCCGCACCGCCGAGTTCCTCTGGCAGGAGGGGCACACCGCCCACGCCACGTGGGACGAGGCCGAACAGGAAGCCCTCACCATGCTCGACGCCTACCGCCGCTTCGCCGAGGAGTGGATGGCGGTACCGGTGCTGACCGGCGTCAAGAGCGAGGGGGAGAAGTTCGCCGGCGCGGATCACACCTACTGCATCGAGGCCCTCACCCAAGACCTGCGCTGCCTCCAGGCCGGCACCAGCCACCACCTCGGACAGAACTTCGCCAAGGCGTTCGACGTGAAGTTCCAGACTGCGGAGGGACGCGAGGAATACGTCTACGCGACCTCATGGGGCGTGTCCACCCGCCTGATCGGCACCCTCATCATGGCCCACTCGGACGACAAGGGCCTCGTCTGCCCGCCGCGCCTTGCCCCCGTCCAAGTCGTCTTCGTCCCGATGGGCAAGGAGGAAGCCCTCCGCGCGGCGACCATCGAGATGGCGGATCGCCTCGCCGGCGAGATGCGCGCCCTCGGTATCCGCGTCCACGTGGACAAGCGCGACAAGGAGAGCCCGGGCTTCAAGTTCAACGACTGGGAGCTCAAGGGGGCGTGCCTGCGCGTCGAGCTCGGGCCGCGCGATCTTGAGGCGGGGACGTGCGTGGTCGCCCGCCGCGACACCGGCGAGAAGAGCACGTTGTCCTTGGAGGCCCTCGTCGCCGAGACCCCGGGCATGCTCGAAACGATGCAGAAGGCCCTCTACGACCGGGCGCTGGAGTTCCGCGAGGCGAACACCCACCGCGTCGACACCTGGGAAGAGTTCGAGCGCATGTTCGAAGGGGAGGCTGGCCCCGGCTTCGTCCTCGCGCACTGGGACGGGACGACGGAGACGGAGAACGCGATCACCGAGAAGACCAAGGCGACCATCCGCTGCATCCCCCTCCGCCCCCTCGACCCCGGCGACGACGCGCCCGGCGCCTGCGTGCTGACGGGCAAGCCGAGCGCGCGGCGCGTGGTGTTCGCGAAAGCGTACTGACGATGGGCGCGACGGGGAGTTCCGCAAATCCCCCTCGCTCGCGCGAGGGGGAAGCTGGCCGGGCGAAGCCCGTGCCAGCAGGCGGAGTAACTGGCGTGGTGCGGTTGCTCTCCATCCCCAACCCCTTCCTCTCGCGAGCGAAAGGAAGGGGCTATTACTCCCCCTCGCCGCGCTTTCCCTCCGCTTCGCTTCGGTCGGCCGGACGCAGCGGAAGCACCGTGCCAGAATCGACCCGATGACCGCCTTTCGCGACCGGCCGAGTTGGTACTTCGGGGTCTCGGCGTACTGGTTCGCCACGAGCGCGAAGTGGTTCATCCTCCTGCAGGTCGTTCTGCCCGGCCAGGTCGAGCGGATGGTGCCGGGCGGGGAGAAAAACACGGCTTGGGGCCTCGTCTTCGCGATCGGCGCGATTTGGGCGATGATAGGCCCGTCGCTGTTCGGGCACTGGAGCGACCGGTTGGGGCGTCGCAAGCCGTTCTTGGCCTTCGGCGCGGCGGCAACGGTGATCGCGCTGATGGCGCTGTGGCAGTCCCCGTCACTGTGGATACTCGCTGTGGGCTATCTGCTGCTCCAGGTGTCGGACGACGTGGGCACCGGGCCCTACAGCGCGATCATCCCTCAGATGGTGCCGGAGGATCGGCGCGGGAAGGCGAGCGGAACGATGGGCTTGATGACGCTCTCGGGTCAGCTGGCGGTGGGGATTTTCGCCTTCGTGGTCGGCGGGGACGTGGCGTCGATCTACGTCGGCCTGGCATCGGTGAACTTGCTCGCGGCGGCGTGGACGATCTACTGCCTGCGGGGCGAGGTGGCCTCCCCGGTGGTGGACGGGGGCCGGTTCTTGCCGACGTTCCTCCAGGGGTGGCTGGAGCCGTGGAAGAGCAAGGACTTCTTTTGGGTGTGGTTCACGCGGTTCCTGAACGCGCTGGGCTTCTACTTAGTGCAGCCGTACCTGCGGTTCTACTTGGACGACGTGGTGAAGGATTTCTCGGTGTTCGGGCTGTTTCGGCTGGCCGACGCGGGGATGGCGACGAACCTCATCGCACTCACGATCTCGCTCTTCGGCGCGGCCGGGTCGATCTATGCGTCCCGATCGGCCGATCGCTGGGGGCGCAAGCGGACGATCTATCTGGCGGGGAGCCTGATGGCGTGCGTGCTGGTCCCGTTCGCTCTGGTGCCGAACTTCGGGATCGTTTGGGTGATGTCCTGTCTCTTCGGCGTGGGCTACGGGATGTATCTTTCGGCGGACTGGGCTTTGGTGAGCGACGTTCTGCCCGATGCGGGGTCCTACGGCAAGGACATGGGGGTTTGGCAGATGAGCACGTCGTCGGTGCAGATCGTGGCGGGTTCGGCGGGTCGCGCGGTGGACGCGCTCAACGTCTCCAGCTTCGGACTCGGTTACCGCGCGGTGTTCCTGGCGGCCTCGGTGGCGTTTCTGGTGAGCACCGTGCTCGTCCGGAAAGTTCGCGGGAGTCGATAGGGCCGCCGGCGGAGGGCATGCCCCTCCGCCGGCGAGCCGGTTCGGGCTGCTAGGCCGCGATCGCGAGGGTCGTCTCCGATTCTCCCGAGCCATCCCAAAGAACGACGGGAGTCGAGGGCGGGCTCGCCATGTCGTTGCGGGCCGCGATCACTCGGAAAGCGACGTATTGGCCCGGCGTGGTCATCGTGACGAGTCTCCGCCGGGTCGTGGTGTCGACGATGGTCCACGAACCTTCGGGGCTCGTTCGCTTTTCGACTTGGAAGGTCGTGCCTCGAATGTTGCCGTTTCGGTTCCATTTGAGGCTCGTCACGCCATCCCCGTTCGCGTTGGCGACGAGGTCGGTCGGTGTCGTTGGAGCGGCTTGGCTTCCGGGGGTGTTGTGGGGCGGAAGCATCAGTTCGGCGAGCAGCGAATCATCGATCGCGGCATTGGCGCGAAAGATCTTCGCATACTTGGAAATGATCTCGCGGCTGGAGGTCTTTTGCTCGTCCTTGGCTTCGACGGCGGCGCGCTGGGCAGCCTTGGCGGCCGTGGAACTCGCCAAGCTCGTCGCGAAGTCGGTCGCCGCGTCGTCGATCTCGCCCAGCATGGGGCCGGTCAGGCCTAAAGGCGTGGCGTTGGCCGCGCAGACGGCCGAGAAGTTAGCCATTGCGAGGTTCAGATCGCCGTCGCGATCGATCTCGGTGATGTAGGGCATTTGTGTTTTTCTCCTTCCCGCTGGTTGCGGGTTATCACATTTCCTATCGGTGTCTCTTCGGCTAATCCTTAGGCAATCTTGCGAAAAGGATGGGCCGCCGAAGAAGAAAAGCGGTGCAACGGAAAGAAAAAGCGACGCACCGGAGAAAAAAAGCGACGCAGTGGAGAAAAGATCTGCTGCAGTAAAAAGAAAATCTGACGCACTGGAGAAAAAAACTGCTGCAACAAAATGAGAATCCGGCGCACTAGAAAGAAAATCTGTTGCAGGGGAAAGAGAGACCGACGCACCGGAAAGAGGGAATGCGGCGTTGCGGGAGGGCAAGGGCTCTTTGCGGCCAAGCGGCTGGGGCCGATCGATGATGGGCTCCGATCACCCGGCGGATCGTCGCCGCGGGAGGTCGCCCCGGCTGGCCGGGGCGACCGTGGGCGGGTGGGCAGGCGGCGACGATCCGGAAGGCCGCGCACTTTCCCCGGCTGCCGCGCAAGATTCGGGTGAAAACCCGGAAAGCAGGAAGAAAGATTGCCCATATTCGGCAAACCACCTCTATAATGAAGCTGGAGAGTGAAATTCTTATGTTTGGAGGTGGAAGAACATGGTCGTGACGCGCACATGCCTCACGATGGGAGCAAAACTCCTGTTCAATCTGCTCGTCGTCTTGGCCGTGAGTTTCGGTGCGGCCGCAACATTTCAAGTGGAGATCAAGAACGCCCCGAAGGGCTGCAACGACATCCACATCAATTTCAACCAGAACATTGCCAACCCCAAGGCGGTGAACCCGAAAACGCAGGTTCCCTTGACGGCCAACGGTGAGAATCTGGACGCCCAGTTCGCGGGGAACTCGCTGAAGAAGGGCGACACCTACAAGGTCACCGTCGAGGGCACAGATCCACTGACGGTCGACGAAGCCTGGTGGACCCGCGACGGCAGCAACATCAAGAATGTCGACGTCGGCACCGAGGTGGTCATCTCGGAAGTCGTGCCGAAGAAAAGGCCTCTGTGGAACACCGGCTCTCCCAAGATCGTGATCTACAACGGCGCTGATTCTTACCTGGGCTTCAGCTCGGGCAACATCGGTGTCGGACTCGAGCAGCGCTGGTGGGCGGCCCCGTTCTCGATCTTCGATAGCCCGGCGGTCATCACTGAAGTTCATGTCAACTACTTCATCCCGGCCGGTTTCGAGGGCGACAACATCCGCTACAAGATCTGGCAGCGCAACGGCTTCAACACGCCCGGCGCGCTCATCCAGGAAGGCGTCCTCGGGATCATGGGTCCCGGCATCGACAACCCCGAGATTCCGCAAGTGGACGACTGGCTCCATATCTACACGGGCCTGGCCATCCCGCTCAACCCGGGCGACTACTACTTCACCATCTATGGTGACGGAAACACCCAGACCCTCACCCAGTTCCAGAACGCAGCTTGGCTGACCGGCGCCGCCAACGACACCATCGCCTACAACAACAACCAGGCGTGGCGCTCGGCGACGCATCCGGCCCCTGGCTTCCAGCCATACAGCCTGACACCCGCTGTCCTTTCGCCGACGCCCCTCATGGGTGACGGTCGCGAGATTTACAACGTCTCGTTCGCCTTGTACGGCAACGGCGGTCGAACCTCGCAGGTCTGCTCCGGTGAAGTGATTTGGCAGTCCTGGGTAGGCCCAGCACTCGATTTCTGGTGGCGATGGGTCGTTCAGGATAACACCGACGCGGTCGTTGCATATCGGTATCCGGTCGTGACTGCGGCCAACGGCTATGAGCACTCGTTCACGGCCCCGGTCTCGAACCTGGCTCCTCAGTTCATCGACCTTCAGTACCGGGTGTGGCTCAACACTCGCGCCAACATCTTCCCGGCAAACCCTGAAAACGATGACGGCGTCCAGTTCCCGATGATCAACGGCGACTGCGACCGGGACAATGAAATCGCGATCGGCGACTTCGCCTTGATCTCCACGGCCTTCGGCTCGTTCCCTGGTGAACCCAACTGGAACGAGGATGCCGATGTAGACGGCGACAGCGAAGTCACGATCGGCGACTACTCGATCATGTCGGACAACTTCGGTATCGAAGGCGACTGATCCCAGACTCGCTGATCCACAAACGCAAGCCGTCCCTCCGCAGACATCCCGCCGCGGAGGGTCGGCTCTTTGTTTGGGCGAACCTTCTTCCGTCCCCGCGCGGTCGTTGTTATGTAAGCGAGGTCCGTCATGCGTCTCATTGCAATCGTTTTTCTTTGCCTCTTGTCGGTGCTTTGCCCGGCCCAACGTGTCGATGTGCTCGTCGAATTCGATCAGAAACCCAAGTCACTCGACCATGCCATCCGCATCATCGGAGGCTCGGGCAAGGTGCTGGACAGCGAGGCGGGCAGCGCGCGCTATCGCGTCGAACTCAAGGGCCAGGTCGTCCGAGCCATCGAAAGGCTTAAGCGAGTCCGAGGGATCAAGGCCGTCGAAGCCGTGACCCCCGTACCTCCGACCATGCTTTTGGAGACCCGGTCCGTAAGCCGCATGAGGGCCATGGTCGACGAGTACAAGACCAAGTATCAAGGCTACCTCGACGCCTGCGGCCAGAAGCGAAGCGATGAAGACGAGGCCAGCGATGAGTGGCCCGGGCTCGACTACATCGAGGCGTATCGATTCTACGTCGAAGAGCGGGCTTACCCGTTCGACCAGCCGAACTGGGCGGCTTGGGACCTCGCGGGACGGCACCGCGACCGCATGCCCGCCTGGCAAGGCGCCCAACCCGGCGCGCAAGGCTTCAACGGGCAATGGACCTTTGTCGGACCGCGCAATCTCGATACGCCCTACCGCATCTACTACGGATTGCCGCCGCTCAACGGACGGATTAACGGCATTGCATACGATCCGACCAATCCGACAACCTTCTACGTCACCGGCGCACAAGGGGGCGTTTGGAAGACAACCGATAACGGCGTCAACTATACGCCCCTCGGAGATAAGTGGGAAGTGATGGCGGCCAGCGCCGTCGCCGTCCATCCGACGAACCCCAATGTAGTCTTCGTCGGTACGGGCGATTACGCCGGCAGCCGTCCCTATTCGATGGGGATCATGAAGTCGACGGACGGCGGAGCGACTTGGGCCAACTACGGTCGCGCCCAGTTCGGAACCCGGGCCATCGAGAGGATCCTCATCGACCCGGCGAATCCCCAGATCGTGCTCGTCACCACTGGTCGCGGCTCGGGAGGCAACGGCTTCGTCTGGCGCTCCATCGACGGTGGCGTTACGTGGAACTCCGTCATCAATACCGCCGCCAGCTACAGCGATATGTCTTACGGCGTTCCCGCAGGCGGCGCTCGCTACGTTTACGCGGTGGGTGGCGACTCGGCAGGCGGCAAAATCTGGCGCTCGGCCAACCAGGGCGCCACTTGGACCCAGCTCACGAGCCCCGTAAGCGGGAGCCAGGGCGGCATGTGCATCCAAGCCTCAAAGATCGACCCGAACACCGTGTACCTCCTGTGCCCCTCTGCCCGAAAGATCTACAAGAGCACCAACGCGGGCGCGAACTGGACCGACATCTCGGCCGGATTCGTCAACGGTAGCAACAACTACAACTGGTCGCAGGGAACCTACGACTTCTTCCTGGAGACTTCCGTCGCCAATGGCAACGATGCGATCTACGTTGGTCTCATCGACGTCGTGATGTCGCCCAACGGTGGCGCTACCTGGCAATCGGTGGGCGGCCCTGCCTATAGCAACTCTTCGGTCCTGCACAACGATCAGCAGTCCGTCGCGCTCCACCCCACGAACCCCAACCAGCTCCTCGTTGGCGGCGATGGAGGGCTCTTCAGGTTCACCTATAATCCGGCGAACAACACCTGGACCTGGGGATACTTGAGTGCCAACTTGGGAGTGACCCAGTTCTATAAGTCGGCCTTCCATCCGACCAACCCGAACATCATGCTGGGCGGCACGCAAGACAACGCCACCCCGTTCTGCAACGGCAATCTTAACGTGTGGGACAACGTGGGCGGTGGCGACGGCGGCTTCTGCGCGATCAATCCGAACTCGACGAATCGCCAGTTCTGCGAGTCGCAGAGCTTGAACCTGTACAAGACAACGAATAGTTGGAGCAGCAGTTCGGGGATCAGCCCGAACTGGGGTTCCGACAGCCGCGCCTTCATCGCCCCGTTCATCCTCGATCCGAACGATCCGAATCTACTGTACGCGGGGACGAACTACCTTTGGCGCTACAACGACAGCGGCAACTCTTGGACGGCTCGCCTCGGAAGCCAACTCCTCTCGGCGAGCGGCAACCTTCGCTCGATTGGCATCGCTCCGGGTGATGGACAGCGGATCTACACCGGCGCGAGCGACGGCCAAGTCTGGATGACTTCCAACGGCGGCACGAATTGGACCCAAATCAACACCGGCTCCCCGGGTTTGCCGAACCGCACGATCACTTCGATCAGCGTCAACCCGGCCAACAAAAACGCTGTCCTCGTCACGGTGAGCGGGACCGGGACGGGCCACGTGTGGCGATGCACCGACACGACCGCCGCCAATCGAGTGTGGACTAACGTCAGCGGCTCCGGCCTGACAGGGCTGCCCGACGTCCCCGTCAACATGCTTGCTCGCGATCCCAATAGCCCTCAGTCTGTTTGGTACGTCGCGACCGATGTGGGAGTTTTCGCCACGGGCGACTCGGGCGTTACATGGGCGAACGCCACCGCGCCGCTCGGCCTGCCCAACACCCAGGTCAACGACATCAAGGCGGTTCCCGGAACGGGCCGGCTCATGGCCGCCACCTACGGGCGCGGCATGTGGTATATCCGCATAACCAACCTCCAGTCGATCAGCGGAACGATCAACCTGCAGGATTTCAATCCCGATGCGTCACCCCGGACCATCACGATCGAGTTCAGAAACCCCGGCTCGACCACCCCTGTCGCGAGCGTCACGCAACCGATTGGTGGGGGCGGTCCCCAGGCTTTCACTGCCGAAGTGAACCTGATGGGGACGTACGACGTAGCCGTGAAGGGGCCCAACTGGTTGCGAAGGACCATCTCGAATGTCTGGATCACGCCGGTCGGCGTCACCGGGCTCGCCTTCGACCTCATCAACGGGGACTGCGACGGAGACAACGAGGTCGACATCGGCGACTACTCGCTCCTGTCCTCAAGCTTCGGCTACAGCTTGGGGGATGCCCTTTTCGTTCCGACCACCGATCTCAACGGGGACGACACCACCGACATCGGTGACTTCGCCGTCCTCAGCGCGAACTTCGGTCTGACAGGCAATCCGTAGGCGAGGGGCGGCGCTCAACCGGCGAGCGCCGCCCGGACCGCTTCGGCATGACCGGCCGGCTTGACTTTCCGCCAAACGTCCGTGACCGTGCCTTCGGCATCGAGCAGGAACGTGGTGCGCTCGACTCCCATGTAGGACCGCCCATACATCGACTTCTCCACCCAAACGCCGCAGGCTTGGGCAAGCACCTGCTCGGTGTCGGCCAGGAGCGTGAAGCTCAATCCGAACTTGTCGGCGAACTTGCGGTGGCTCTTCGCGCCGTCCGGCGAGACTCCGATCACTCGCGCGCCTTCAAAACTCCCAAGCGCATCCCGGAACTCGCACGCTTCCTGTGTGCATCCCGAAGTGTCGTCCTTCGGATAGAAGTAGATCACCGCTCGGGCGCCCAGCAGGTCAGCCTTGGTCACGGTCCGGCCGTCTTGGTCGGCGAGCGAGAATTCGGGAAACGGTTGTCCGATTTCGAGCATAGCCTTGCCTACGTGCCTCCCGCATCGGCCGTCGGCATGGGGTAGCCTCGAACCACGATGATGAAGATCGCGGCCTTGCTCTTGATGCTCCTCGCATTCGTCGCCGGGGCGTTCCCGGCATCGGCACAAGACAAGATCGTCAAAGCCGGCGACAAGGTCAAGCTCACCTGCGAAGAAGAACCGTCACTGAACCGGGAGTACACGATCACGAAGGATGGCTATATCCTCCTCTCCTTCGTTGGTGCGATCCAGATCGGAGGCAATACCGAGCAGTCGGCCTCCGACAAGGTCGCCGCGGAGCTCGTCAAGCAGAAGATCCTGTCCAAAGCCACCGTGACGATTCGGCTCGTCCTTCCGGATGCACCCGTGAAGTTCGCGGGAGCCGTCGTGAATGTGGGAGAGCTGCCGTTCAAGGAAGGCTTACGTCTGGTCGAGGTGGTTCGGATCGCGCAACCCACCGAGGTCGCCGACCTCGAGCGGGTCGAGATCACCAGCGCCACCGGCGACAAGGTCGTCGTCAACTTCGCCCAATTCCAGGGCATCCGCGACGAATACAACCCGGCCCTTAGGCCAGGTGATATCGTGATGTTCCTCATCAAGGAGAAGCCGAAAGAAGTCTTCGTCCTCGGCGCCGTGGGCAATCCGGGCGCTCAACCCTGGACCGAAGGACTCACCTTGCGCCAGGCCATCGACCGAGCGGGGGGAGTGGGCACTCAGGGCGACAAGACCCGCGTCTCTATCGAGCGCGAGGGCAAGATCGTCGTTTACGACCTCAGCATCGCCAGCGCCGATGCCGTGCTGGTCGATCAGGACCGGATCATGATCGAGGTCGTGCGCGAGCGGCGCTTTGTCTTCGTCGACGGCCAGGTGAAGCGTCCCGGCAGCGTCGAGTTCGCCCAGGGCAAGACCATCTCCCAGGCCATCAACGAAGCCGGCGGGCCGCTAGGCAGCGCCGCGATGAACCGCGTGAAGTTGGTCCGGAAGAACGCCGTCACCGAGGAGTCCGTCAACGTCGATCGCATCAACCAGGGATTTGCGCCCGATATGCCGCTGCTACCAGGCGACAACATCATCGTCCCGAAGAAGAGCCCCAAGCTGGACCCGCTCAAGATTGGGGCCGGCGTTCTGCTGATGTTCCTCCTCTTCGGTCGGTGATTCGACGCGACACCACCAAGGGCTCGCCAGAACCCGTCCGCGCTCTCGATCGCATCGTCGAGCGCGAGAGCGGAGAGCCGCTCGTCCACCTGGCCGAGGCGTCGCCTTCAGCGGTCATCCTCCGGCCTACCGTCATTCCATACCTCCGCGAGAGCGTGGCCCGCATGCTGGAGTCGGCTTGCCTGGCGTTGCCCGCAGGCTACCGGCTCGGCGTCATCGACGCCTGGCGCCCCCTGATCCGTCAGCGCCGTATCTATGAATGGATGACTTCTTGCGTGCTCGAGGTCTGGCCCGACCTTCCCCATGCTGCCGTGCGCCGGCGCGTGAACCGCTTCGTAGCCCCGTGGAACCGCAAGGCGCCACCCGGGCACTGCACGGGGGGCGCCGTCGACGTCTTCCTCGTAGGTCCCGACGGCGAGCAAGTGGACGTCTCCGCCCCCTTCGGCCGGTTCCGTGCCGCTGCGACCTACACCCTCGGCCTCGACCGGGACGCCTTGCGCCACCGCGAGATGATGATCGAGGCCATGCTCGGCGCCGGGTTCTCCAATTGCCGAGACGAGTTCTGGCACTACAGCTTCGGTGATGCGGGCTGGGCGGTCCGGGCGGGGTTGCGAGACTGCCCCTACGGGATCGTCGAGCTCGATCCCGCCCTGTATGCGGAGCAAGAACGCTTGTGGATCGAGGCCCTCGCCGAGCGACCCAACCCCTTCCTCGAGGGCTCATGAGCGAGCAAGACCACCCTGAGCGCCAGCCAGCACCGGACGAGCCCGGAACTGCCGTCGCCCACGCTCCCGACGTCACGGTACTCGTCCCCGCTTTGGACGAGCAGGACACCATCGGCGAGGTCGTAGAACGGCTACTCGCCCTCCCCCTCGATCTCGAGGTGATCGTGGTCGACGACGGCAGCACCGACCGTACGGCCGAAATCCTCGCCGCATTCGGGAATCGGATCACGGTCCTCAACTCGCCCTCGCCGCGCAGCGGCAAAGGATCGGCGATCCGCCAGGGACTGGAAGTCGCACTAGGGGAGGTCGTCGTCATCCAAGATGCCGATCTCGAATACAAACCGGAGGAGATCCCCTCCCTGGTCGCCCCGATCCTAGCGGGTAAGGCGAACGTCGTCTATGGCACCCGCTTCGCCCATGGCCTGCCGCGAGGAATGGCGCTGCCCAACAAGCTCGTGAACAAGCTCCTCGTTTGGGCGGTGGCGCTCCTCTACTTTCGCCGCATTACGGACGAAGCCACCTGCTATAAGGCCATCCGCCGCACCCTCCTCTTGCGCATGCACCTCGTGTGCCGCCGTTTCGAGTTCTGCCCCGAGGTCACTGCGAAGGCCTGCCGGCTCGGCGAGCGGATCGTCGAGATGCCCATCCACTACGAGCCCCGGACCAAGGCGGCCGGCAAGAAGATCCGGTGGACCGACGCCCCCGTCGCCTTCTGGACGCTCCTCCGGCACCGTTTCGGCCGGTTCTGAGGTGCCGGTCAGAAGCGCGAACCCAGGGGCTACTTCCGGCGTGGTGCTCGGCCGTACGAGATCAATGCTCGGGCGACGAACAGCCCCTGCCCGAAGGGCAGAGGCTGGGTGTCGGCACGAAAGGCGACTCTTAGAAAATACGGATTCGATCGATGTCGACACCGATACACGGATATGCGGGCCCCGGGCTGCCGGGGAATGGCTGGATCGGCGGCTGCTTGTAGGGCGAAAAGTCGATCATCCAAAGCACGATGTTGTTCGCCCCACCGGTCGGCAAGACGACAGGGACAGTGTGATTGGCGAGCGCGGTCGACACGGTGTTGAGCCGGAACGTATTCGTCACACCGATCGGATAGCCAACCGGCCCAAGGCCGTAGTTCGGGTTCAAACCACGCCACCTCTGGTTCACGAAGTCGTAGATCGACACATAGGCATAGACCGGCCCGCAATCCGGATCTCGGGCAGCGTCGTAGGTCATCGAGAGGGTGGCAGGGACCGTTGCGCCAACATAGCCGGCCAAGATGATCCCGCATTGCTTGCTCGTTGCCGAGGACAGCTTCACAACACGCGAGTCGCCGAGATTGAACATGCTCGCGATGTGTCCGTCCGTTGCCGTGCCATTGGTCGCGGTGTAGCCGCGAGCCGATTGCGGCAACGCCGGGTCGAAGTCCCGACAGTTAAAGAGGTGGAAGTTGTCGAAGTGAACTCGTCCGACTGTCGGTTGGTAGAAGTTATCGTTGAAACCGAACATCTGACAATCCGCCGTCGGGGTGAAGCGGAAGATTCGCGCCAGAGTGCGCCATCCGCTAATCGGCGGGGCCGTACCGACCGCGGTATAGGTCCAAAAGTCGAACTCGTTGCCTCCGGTGAGCATGGTATTCGGAACCGTCGAGAAATTGGGCTGCCCCGCATTCCGTTGAGCGATGCAGTCGAACAGGAGGACGTTGGGCATCCGCGTATAGGGCTGGCTCATCGCCTGCGTGCAGCCGAAGAGATTGAAGGTCTGACTGATCGGTGGCTCGACCGTGTGAACCATCGTGCGTCCATTGGTGCCGCCATAGCCGGACCAGACTTCCACGTAGTTCTTGTCGAAACACCAGTAGTCGAGATCGTAGTTCTCGAGGATCGGCGCGGCGAGCTTCTGTTGGCCCAGCGAATAGTGCGACACTTCGAAGCTGCCGTTTTGCAGTCGGTTTTGGGCCGTGGCAATGGCCGAAAGGACGAATGCCGCGACGATGGTCATAGGCAGCATGAGGGGGTTCGGGGAAGGTCTTTTCATCAGGATTCTCCGCGCCCCGAAGGGCACGTGATCAGTATTCGGGACCGATCGTGACAGGATCGTGACGAGCCGGCAAAGGTCCTGGATTAGGTTCACCATCGAGGAGCGTGGCGGTTTGAGAGTCCTGCGGAATGGCGCCTTCGCGACGAAACGCTACGGCACCTGGGCGAGTTCCGTCTTGAGCGTGTTGATCGAATCGATGTTCTCAGGATCGACCTCGTTGAGGGCCGCCAAGTACAGCGAGACGAAGTCGCCCAAGTAGGCGAGGCTCAGCATGCGCTCGATCAGCGGGCCGCCCCGCGCCTTGGCCCTGTGGAAGGTGCATAGGCCACGGACGAGGCCGGCGGTCACCCGCTCACGGGCTTTCATCTTCGCGCTCTCCGTTCCGTCCTCCAGCACGATGCCCACCCACTCGGCGACGCCTTGGCGATCCGCCAGGACCCAGCCCAGGATCTCGTTGTGGCACAGTTCGGGGTACGTGTTCGCGAAGGTCATGTTCTTCGCGTTCTCGTTGATCTGGCCCTTCCAACGGTTCGCCACAAGCCCCTGCCACTGACCGAGGCCGTAGAGCACGGAGAGCCGGCCGTGCAAAGCGAATGCGAGGCGTTTCGCTTCGTTGCCATCATACGCCGTCTCCACGCACCATTCGGCGGCACAACTCTGCAGCAATTCGACGAGCGCGCCGTAATCCTGCGTCGGCAGGAGCCCGAAGACCTCGCATGCCACGACCACGGGCATCAGGTTGTAGCCAAGGGCCGTGCGCGGCGGCTGTCCGCCGGGGATTCGCACGACCGGGAAGCCATCGGTTTCGCCCCATTCGGCAAGCTTCCCTCCGCTGGTCACGACGACGATCTGGGCGCCCGCCTCCTTCGCCTGGGCGTAGGCCGACAGAGTCTCTTCCGTGTTGCCCGAGTAGCTTACGGCGAAGACGAGGCTGTCCTTCCCGACGTAGTGCGGCAGGTGGTAGTCCCGGTTGACGAAGAAAGGGATGTCGCCATGGGCTTCGAAGAGGGCGCGAACGAAGTCGCCCCCTGCCGCTGAGCCTCCAAGGCCGGTGAGGAGGGCGAGGTTCGGCTTGCGCTCGAGGCGCAACGGAACGCCTCGACCGATCTCCACCGCCTCGCGGATCTGCTCGGGATAGGCGACTGTTAGCCCGTACATGCCCTTCGGGTCATGTCGAAGGACGAAGGCGGCATCGTCGAGCGAGCCCATGCCTATTCTTCGGCGAACGGGTCGTACTCTTCGACCGTGGGCGCAGTCGAGACTGCGGCCGTGGCCGAGGCGGGAGCTCCGCCGGCGTCATCGCGCGGGCGATCGAGCAGCTGGACGTTATCGGCCACGATCTCGACGACTTCGCGGTTCGCCCCGTTCTGATCGGTGTACTTGCGAGACTGAAGCCTGCCCTCGACCGCGACCAAGCGGCCCTTATTGGCGTAGCTGGAGATGATTTCGGCGGTCTTCTCCCAGCACTTAACGCGGAAGAAGTCGGCGTCCGGCGAGCCGTCGGTCGGCTTCATCCGCTTGGTGACGGCGATCTGGAAGTCCAGCATGTTCTTGCCGGTGGTGGTGGTCCTCAACTCGGGGTCGTGGGTCAGTCTGCCCACGAGAACGACTCGATTTATCGACATTTCAGGCCTCTCTGAGGAAGATGCGATGACGAATAACGTCGTCGCTGATGCGCATTTGGCGGCTTAGTTCTTGGGGGACTTTGGCTTCGGCTTCGAAGTTCATCAGCACGTAGTTGCCCTCTTTGAGGCCGTCGATCTCGTAAGCCAGTTTGCGCTTGTCCCACTTTGCGGCGCGCTCGACGGTCCCACCCTGGGTCTCGACGACGCCCTTGAACTTGTCGGCGATCGCTTGAACCTCGGCGTCGTTGAGGTTCGGCCGAACGATGTAAAACGCTTCGTACTTTCTGGTGTTCATGTTGCTCCCTATGGCCAAACGGTTCCTCGAAGGAACAGGGGGCCTGCTTTGCTGGAAGAGGATACCTTCTAAAGACCCGCGCCATCCCGTTCGCAGTCTCACTTCTCACGCACCGAACGTGAGGGGATCAGCGGCCGGAGACGTCTTCGGTGCCCGTCTTGCCCTCGAAGCTTTCGCCGGCGTGCGGCATCGAAAGGTCCTCTACGGCGGGACCTCGGGTGCCTTTGTCGAACAGCACGTCCTCGCCGCCGAGGGGGTATTCCTTGCGGAGCGGGAAACCCACCCAGTCGTCGGGGAGGAGGAACCGCTGGGTTTGCTCGTTGCCCTCGAAGACGATCCCGAACAGGTCCCACACTTCGCGTTCGGGGTACTCCGCGCCAAGAAAGATGTGCTTGATCGTCGGGACCCGTTGGCCGTCGTCGACGCCGACCTTGACGAAAATGCGCGAGGCGTGCTTGAGCGACATGAGGTTGTAGACGACCTCGAACCGCTCCTCAAAGTCGCGCTCGTGGTTCCACGCACTGTAATCGACGCCGAGGCACTCGCTGAAATAGTCGTACTGGAGGTCGGGGTCGTTCTTGAGGAGTTCGATCACGCGGGGCAGGGCCTCGCGCCGCACGCAAAGATAGGTCTCGCCACGGAATTCCTTGACCTTGACCAGATCGTCCGAATACGTTTCGCGGACCTTAACGGCCTCCATCCGCTCGTGGCCGACCATGGGGTCAGGCATCTACTTCCCTCCCCCGGCAGGCTGTAGAGCGGCGTCGGGAATCGGGGTAGCGGCAGGCGCTTCCGGCGCCCCGAACTTGGCTTCGTGAATCTCCGGCGCCTCGTCCCAAGCGAGCGCGTTGACCCGCAGAACGTAGGCGTCGCCGATGATCCAGAGCACCATGTAGACCATCACCGCGCAGAAGCTGAACCACTGGAAAGCGAGATCGGTCTCCGGCGAGCCCATGCCGGGGTTCTTGAAAACGGTGAGCCAACTCCAGAGAAAGACCACTTCGATGTCGAAGAGGATGAAGAGCATGGCGACGAGATAGAACTTGATCGGAAAGCGCTCGCGGGCGGTGCCACTGGGCTCGACCCCGCATTCGTAGGGCGAGGCCTTATAGGGCGTGACCTTCTTCGGCCCCAGCACCCAGCTAAGGGTCACCATCGCCGCGCAGACGAGGGCCGCGACGCCCAGCAGGATGACGATCGGCATGAACTCGCCCATCGACGCCATGGTACCCCTAGCGACGGCGACCGGTACACTCGCGTCGATGTCCGCCCGCGCCCTCCTCGAATCCCTCGCCGCCGGCCGAGATCTGGGCTGGCAGGAAGCGCAATCCCTCATGCGCTTCTACATGTCCGGCGAGGCCGAGGACCCTTGGATCGCGGGGACCCTCGTGGCCCTCCGCATGAAAGGGGCCAAGGGGAGCGAGTTGGCGGCGTTTGCGTCCGTCCTCCGCGAAAGCGCATTGGGCCTTGCCCGAGCCCACCCGGCAATGGTCGACACCTGCGGCACCGGAGGAGGACGGCCCTCCTTCAACCTCTCCACGGCGGCCGCGATCGTCGCCGCCGCCGCGGGAGCGAAGGTGGCCAAACACGGGAACCGAGCGGTGACCAGCAACTGCGGCAGCGCGGATGTCCTTGAGGCTCTCGGCGTGGTTCTCGTGTCCGATCCGGAAGTGCTTCAGCACGTGTTCGACTCGGTGGGCATCGTTTTCCTCTTTGCGCCCCACCATCATCCGGCCATGCGCAACGTTGCGGCGGCCAGAAAGGCTTTGGGAATCCGCACTGTCTTCAATCAGTTAGGACCCCTGGCCAATCCGGCGGGCGCTAATCGACAGCTGATCGGAGTTTGGGACGCCGCCCTCATCCGGCCGATGGCGGAGGCTCTCGTGGCGCTGGCTTGTGAACGCTCGATGGTCGTGCACGGCCTGGACGGACTGGATGAGATATCTCCTTGCGGGCCGACCCGGTTCGCGCTCGTCGACGGCGCGGAAATCCGGGAAGGGGTGGTCGAACCGGACGAGTTCGGCATCGAACCTCTGGAACCGAGCGACCTCGCGCCGGGCGATACCCTCGCCGAAAACGCCGCCCTCCTGCGCCGGGCGCTTTCCGAGCCGGACTCCCCGCAAGCAAGGGCCGTGCTGCCGAATGCCGCGGCAGCCCTGCATCTTGCGGGTTTCGGGAGCCTGAGCGAAGCCGCGGACCACGCCAGGGAGGCGATCCGATCCGGGACAGCGATCCGCAAGCTCGACGAACTGATCGAGGTCACCCGCTCGCTGTGAGCCTCCTCGAAGAAATCCTTGCCACAAAGCGTGACGAAGTCGCCAAGCTTCGGCCCGAAGAGGTGCGCGCCCGGCTCGCAAACGCCCCCCCGGTGCGCGCCTTTCGCCATGCCCTCGAATCTGCGAGCGTTCCGGTGGCACTGATCGCCGAGGTAAAACGAGCGAGTCCCTCCGAAGGGCTGATCCGCGAGCCGTTCGATCCGGCAGCCCTCGCTCGCACGTACCGCGACGCCGGCGCGCAATGCCTGAGTGTGCTGACCGATCGCGCCTACTTCCAAGGCAGCCCCGAGCATCTCCGCCTCGCCCGCGAAGCGTCCGGCCTTCCCGTTTTGCGAAAGGACTTCGTCGTCGATGCACTCCAGATCGCCGAGGCGAGGGCGATGGGAGCCGACGCGATACTCCTCATCGCCGCCGCGCTCGACGATTCCCAGCTTCGCACTTTCCGAGAAGAGGCGGAATCGCTTGGAATGGTGGCCTTGGTGGAGGTCCACACCGAGGCGGAACTCGATCGCGCGCTCGAGTCCGGCGCGACCCTCATCGGAGTCAACAACCGCGATCTTTCGTCGTTCAAGGTCGATCTCGGCATCGGCGAGGTTCTACTTCCTCGAATCGGCCGCAATGTTTTGGGGGTCGGCGAGAGCGCCATCCGGTCCTTCGACGACGTCGAGCGCCTCCGACGCAGCGGAGCGAGGGCCGTCCTGATCGGCACGACCTTCTGCCGCGCGGAGGACGTGGGAGCCAAGGTCCGCGAGGTCATGGGCTGGTGACGCGGGTCAAGATCTGCGGGCTTACCCGGATCGAAGACGTCGAGGCGGCTATCGAGTTCGACGCGGATCGCCTCGGCTTCGTGTTCGAGCCGAGCAGTCCTCGCTACGTCGCAGAGAACGACGCCTTCCTGCGGGCAGTTGCCCAACTCGGAAGTGGGCTCATGGTCGCGGTGTTCGGCCCCGCCCCGTCCTTGTTCGTCGATGATAGGTTCTCGGCGGTCCAGGCGATCGGCGAGCGCCCGCGCGGCGCTTCCGAGTTCGTTCGCACGATTCGGCTGCACGAAGCCGCCACCGTGGAGGGCATCCTTGCAGAAGCCGGTTCGGCCGACGCCATCCTGCTGGATGCCCACACCGAGGGTGTGTATGGCGGAACCGGCCGAAAGGTCGACTGGCGGCTCGCTTCCGAGGTCGTGCGCGCCTCGGAGATTCCCGTCTTCCTCGCCGGAGGTCTCGACCCCGAGAACGTCGCGCGAGCCGTCCAGATCGTGCGGCCCTACGGCGTCGACGTCAGTTCCGGAGTCGAAGAAGCGCCGGGTATCAAGTCGAGGGACTTGATCCGGCGCTTTATCGAGGCGGCGAGGAGCTAGCTCAGTCGAGTTAGCGAATCCGCGAGGTGCGGCCTGCTGCGGGCGCCTGGAGGGGAGCAGGGCCGACCCGGAGGGCAGCATCGAGGCCGCGGTTCGCGGGCTGGCCGTAGAGTTCGGGGTTCTGATAAGTTCCGCGCTCGGCCCCGATCTTCTCGACCACGTCCGTCGGCCGCTTGCGAACCGTATAGCGGTCCGCTCGGTCGGCCTCGACTCGCCAGGACACCTCGACGCGGGGTGCGCTGGACCGAATCTGGAATCGGTTGCCGACGACCTTCTTCGAGACCTTCACCTGCACGAAGCCATCGCCATCGCCTTCGTCCACGACGGTCAGCTGGTACTTCACGTTCGCATTGACCGTATCGAAGTAGCTGGGCAGGTCGACCCAGGCGTAGCCGTCCGAGCCGGTGGTGACGTTACCGCTGTAAAAGTTCTGCGGGTAGGGGCTTTCGGTGGCGTAGTGGACGAGGTAGGCGTTCTCCGGGTCCGTAGGGTAGTCGATTCGGAAGGACTTGAGGCCGCTCGCGCCGAAATCGCCAAAGGCATACAGCGCCCAGCCGGAGGGACTGGAAGCAGCCCCCGCGACGCCGTAGGTCGTGCCCGAGCCTGCCTGGGCCAGACCATAAACTCCGTAGCCGGAATCGCTCATCGAATGGCCTGTGACGCCGGTCGTCGGGCCGGTGAGCGCCCACGACTTGCCATAGACCGCCGCGCCGAGCGGACTCGAGACGTATCCGGTCACGCCGGTGTTGTTCCCCGTGGTCGAGGCGTTCGCACCGAGCACGCCGGTACCGGTCGGGCTCTGGGTGAGGCCGAAGACGCCCGTCGTGCCGCCAGAGGACGCGGTCGCAGAGCCGAAGACGCCGGCCCCGTTCACGCTCTGGGTCTCGCCGCGCACGCCGGCGGTTTGACCGGAGGGCGCCACGCTGAGGCCGACGATCGCGGTGCCTGCGTTGCTACTCGAGTAGCTGTAGAGTCCGACGCCGTTGCCCGTGTTGGACGTGTTGCTCGCCAGGACGCCCGCGCCGTTCGGGCTCGCGCATTGCCCGAAGACACCGACCGCGTTCCCGTTGGCGTTGTTCGCCCCGCCATAGACGCCGGTGCCGGCGGAACTCGACACGTCTGCGAACACGCCGAAAGTGCTGCCGCTGGGAGCGACCGCGTTGGCCCGAATCGCGGTGCCTGCCGAACTCGACGTGTAGCTGACGAGGCCGAAGCCGGCGCCGGTGTTGGCGGTATTCGTGGCGAGGAGGCCGACGCCGCCGGGAGCGGTGGTCTGCGCCCACATGCCGTACCCGTTGGAGGTGTTCGAGTAGCCGAGGACGCCGGTGCCCCCAGGGAAGCCGCCGCCGGGGAGGCCGGTGCCCGCGCGGCCGATGACCGCCTGCCCGGTGCCGGTCTCGCCGGAAACTCCCCAGGCATCCGGGCCGCCGCTCGCGTAGCCGGAGACGCCGTTGCCGTTGGGGGTCGTCGAGACGCCCTGCACGCCAGTGTTGGCCTGGCCGTAGACGCCGATTCCGTTAGGGCTCGTCGCGGTTCCGGTGACGCCGTGAGTGGTGCCGGTGGGCGAGACGTTGTTCCCGCAGATCGCCGAGCCGAGGCCGGCGTTAGTGACCGAGAAGGCGCAGCCAGCGACATTCACGGAACCGGAGAACGGAAGGGTCAAAGCGAGGGGCTGCCACGAGGCGTTGCCGTTCGCGTCGGAGGTCATGACGAGCCCGGGAGCGGCTCCGGCACCGAGACGCAGAGCCTGAGCCTCGACCGAGCCGGAGCGGAGGCTGCCCGTAATCCCGATATGCCCGGACTGGAGGGGAGCGGCCGGATTCGGCTGGAGGGTGACGAACGCCTTTTCGACGAGTTGGGAATCGGCCGGGACGGCGAGGAGGAAGGAAAGGCCGCCGGTGGCGACGACTGCAGAGGCGAGAATGAGTGTTCGGTTCATGGGGTGGGTGACTCCTTGTGGTTCTCGCCGGACCGTTTGGAGGGGATGCTCGTCGAGGCCCGGCATCTCCTCGGTGCCCTGGCGGTCGCCCTCGTTGCGGCACCCAGCTACGGTTCCTGGCTCATGGATCGGAAAAAATGCTGGATGGTCTCTCAGGATGGCCGGGAAGTCGCGGAGGATCGCCGGGAAGTCGCGGAGGATCGCCGGGAAGTCGCGGAGGATCGCCGGGAAGTCGC